>JGI24006J15134_10000229_pt1 | contig 38771 bp, 36 predicted proteins | sample LinPmetageLP53_FD_15134 | JGI IMG/M metagenome (IMG submission 15134)
AGTAACGGGGGGAGCCTCTTCGGAAGGTGGTGGGGGTGGTGGGGGAGCTGGCTGTGGGGGAGCTGGTTTCTTTCCAAAGTATTGCTCCAAGGTGAGCATAGCGCCCTCGTATTCAGCCAGCAGTCTAGCGTGCTTTGTTATTTCATCAACCAAACTTGTGTGGTCAGGAACCATCGTGGGGTTGGTGAGCAGCACATCTATGAGTGCCAAAGATTCAACAGCTTTTGCCTGTAAGGTGGCACGTGCTGCCGTATAAAGTTTAATATTCATTTTGATTTTCTCCTTTGATCTTCGATGAATTTTCTAATATCTGAGACTTCATACCATGTGTCATCATTCGGTTCCTCTGGCTCAGACATCAGACGAATGCGTGGGTTGCTACCCACCTTCATAAAACAAATTGCCGGGACTCCTCTGAAATTTAAGATGTTCTCAATCTCGGGATAATCTTCGACATTGAAGGCGTAAAAGTACACTTCGTCATCAAATTCTTCAGACAGTTCCTCGTATCGTTCCTTCAATGAATGACAATAGTGGCAGCCGTTGCTGTAGAATTTGACTGCAAGGGCGGCTTCCTCTTTTATTTTGCCTGACAAAAGTATTTGCAGGGCCTTCTTGCTCAACCTTTCAGCCATTCTTGTCTCCCTGTTTTTCAGAACCGGTATAGGCTCGCTCGACTTCTTCTGTATCAAGGCCCAATGTCTTTAGGACGCTGGTTACCTCCTCGGTAATATCCTCGGAGTCCGGCACTTCCCAGACATCATGTGTCTGGATAGGTGTTAGTAGCCTACTGATCAGTGACTTTTTCAATTTCTTGCTCATGGTTTTTTAATACCTCCTTTGTTGTTTCAATGCATTCAGGGCAGAAGAGACGAACCGCCTCTTGTTTTACCACCACATTCCAAGAGAATACCATATCTCGGTCCTTCTTGTCAAATGATTTCTGACAAGCGCTACACTGCTCGGGAAGCTTCCCAAACAACTGGACCTGATCGGCCATTGCTTGTTCGGCATCGCCGGAGCGGCGCTTGCGCTCTACGTCTCTTCGGTGCTTCCTACTCATTTAACAAGCATCACTCCCAATTGTGGCATGTCTCGCTGTGCCTTTTCCTTCTTAAATACTATCACGGCGGACGGAAATGGGGCACTGTTTTCCCCGTTGCCAAACTTAAGCCTCCCTTTCACAAAGTAGATCGCGTGAGCCTTCATGACATAATCATGCCAGTACCGTGTGTCAGTGCGGGCTGGGATAAGTGCAACCACCATGGTTTCTTCCTTCTGGCCTTCTTCGTACGCCTTTTTAATCCAGTGCTTGATCACTCGGCCATAAGGAGGGTTCATAAACACCTTATTTCCTGACCAATCTTGCTTGAGGCCATCCTCTGTTTCCGTAAACCTATTCTTAACCTTATAATTCGAATCATTAGTGCAGGGGTCTAGTGTAAATTCTCCAAACGTTGCTTCCAACTGGTCGAAGAAGTGTTGGGGTGTTGCCCACTCTAATGATTTAGAGCTGAACATTGCATCTTGTGTTGCCTTATCCATTATCCCACCTTCTTGTAGTCGCGCTTCATGAAATCCCACTCGTAGGCTTCGGTCTCATCGCGGTCCATCTGTTTCACAAACATTACATGAGTTGGTTGGGGCATTCCTGCACCCACAACATTCACGTTGTTGTTCCACGCAGTCAATTGCTTGATTGCGCTCTGTCGATATTGTTTGACAGTCTCGGTAGACGTCACGGTCGCATCAATAGTTTTGCCGGCGCGCAATACTAGGATGCCAAACTTGCGAACGGGCGTCCATTGCCCCTTCGCATACCAGTGTCCAATCAGCTTCTCGCGAATCTTGCCGTGTCGAGTAGAGCAGCTAATCTTGAACAGGTCATCTTCGGGTTCGGTCCAGTTTGTATCGGGCCAGTACTTCTGTAGATTCTTCTCAATTTGGTCATCATCTGGCATCGGCAGTGAGGCGCCTCGGTGGTCTGCGAATGCGGCATTGATAATGCGCCCCCTGTAGCGACTCTGACTTTCGTGGCCAAAGTCTGGTGAGACCTCATTGACGAGCCATTCGCTAGCCCATTCTTTAATTTGAGGGAGTTCCCACTTGATTGCGAGCGGATTCACTTCACACTCTAACTCATACGCAGTCTCAAGCTGGCATGGATAATCAATAATGGCCACCTCATCGCGCACCGTGTTCTGCTGTTTGTTCCCCATGCGAGCTAGCCGGTGAGCTACAGCGCGCTTCTGGGAGTCCTTCATGCTCGGCGTGCCAATCAACACAACATCACAGCGTGAAGTGAGGCCTTCGCTGATTGCCTTTTCGTGGGCGCGAATACGCTTGTTGCCCACAAAGACAAAGACTTCTCCATTGGACATCCTCATCCCAATAAGAATGCGTTGGGGTGCCTTCTTGAGGACATAGAACTCTTGATAATAGTCCTTGATTCCCTGCTCGTTGTTCGCTCGGGTCTGGAAGAACTTGTAGTGTGGGGATGTTCGGGCGCCCAATTTGTCACAATCGTATCCAGCCAGAATCTCTATCTCGTAGTTCCCTTCTTCGATTTCTTGCCATACCTTGCGCTGGCGGTCGTCAGTATCAACCGAGGGATCATTATAACCCAGCTTGTTGATGTGGTTTAGCGCTTCTACATAATAGCGCTGGTCTTTTACTTCATTTAACATTTACTTTCCTTTTGTGTTTGTGTTATTTGTATTGTTATCGGTGCTTCCGAGGGCACCGTCACCTCGATTACTAATGGTCATTGGGTAATCATATAGGTTTCCCACAGTCTCTTGCGGCCTAAAATGTACAACCGGGAGAAGAACTACCTGTGCAATTTTATCGCCGGGCTGGACGTCCTGTGGCTCTCGACCCACGTTGTGTAGGTTGATGAAGACCTCGCCTTCGTAGCCCGAGTCGATTACACATGCACCAACAAGTAGGCTTTTCTTAGCGGCATTGCCTGAACGGTTCTTTACCTCCAGCATGTAGCCATGTGGCACACCAAACTTAAGGCCCGTCGGCAAGATAACCGAGTCGCCGGGTACGACGCTAACGGGTTCACGAATGTCTCCCCACTGCGGGGAATAGAACACGTCCAAACCAGCATCCGAGGGATTAGCTCGGTCAGGAGTGTGTACATCTTCGTGAGTCTTTTGATATTCTAAGATCATTACTCTTCACCCTCCTTAGCGTCAGTGCCGGAAAAAGTATTGAAGTTATCTACAATCTCATCAATATCATATTTTCCCTGAAACAATCTAAACGCCTTTACCGCTGACCGGATCTCGTCTGCGCTGAGCCATGAGTTCTCCTTGAACTCTTGGCGCAGATCGCGCTTCTGCTCCTTGTATGGTTCCATAGCTTCTTCAATAGCTTTAAGTGAACGGATGTATTCCTTCACGTAACGCTTCTTCTCTTCATGTGTGTTGGCCATTAAGCCCTCCTTTATTCTTTATTATAATAACAAACTTGAAGCCGAATGTCAATAGTTTTTTATAAAATTCTTTCGCCGAATAGCTGAAAAATAAACTGTTTGACGAGGTTATCCTTATCCACGATGTCATCTCGCTCGGCGAACATGTAGTTGTAGCTTTGCATTTGTGTTGTGATGAGATTTTGTAGTACATCTATCTCTCTTTTCATCCACTTCAGCTGCTGCCGGTAGTTTTTTGGTAACGGCACTTTGAGCTTCTCTGCATAATCTATCAACAGAAAGTATTGAGATTCTTCAAGTGCTGTCTTAGCTTTGGTAAACATAATCTCGTATTCTTTCTTTTCTTCATCAGTTAAATCTGCAGTTGCTACTTTATCTGGGTGGAGCTTTTGTGCCAATTTCTTAAATAGCTTAGTAAAAACCTCGTGCATTTCTTTTTCATCTGCACTGGTGGTGGAGTCTTTTGTCCCCACCTCGGGTTGTTCTGAGCCGGCTTCGCCGTCATATAATATTATCTCTGTCGAGCCGGCGTAATCTGATGTCTTTCTTTTGTTTGTTTCGCGGAGATGTTCAGCGTGTTCTGCGAAAGCTTTATCTCGATGGGCGGCGCTTCCTCTGTTGAGTTCTTCAATGTCTACTTTGTGTCTTTTACAAAAATCTTCATAGTGTGCCTGAAATTCAGGCGCCATCTCTTCACTAATTTGTTGTACGATCCCCAACTCTTCGTGCATGTAGCGCAATTGGTTGACGATCTTACGCCATTTAAGTTTCTGGGAAGCTGACACATCGATTACCTCGCTGTACTAACTATGTCCTACTTGAAGTCAAACTTAACACTGGCAGTAATTTTTAATGCCGGGATGTGTGCATGGTTAACAAGATTGTGCCGGCGGGCCTCATCAATGTCAAGAAACCAGTCGGCATGACCCTTCTCGTGGACAGCGTCTAAGAAGTAATTCTTATGATGGCCACAATTCTCAGCCATCATCTGATAAACCTTTTTATTGAGGCGGTCGACTTCTTCAGCATCGGCTTTGATCTCTTCAACTTTCCCCCACCCCATTGAGCTAACATCGTGAATCATTAATGTAGCGTCGGGATCCATATAACGATGACCTTCGCTACCAAAGCTGAATAAGATGGCGCCGCATGACATAGCTTTCCCCTGTACAATAGTAGCCACTGGTATATTGGAGTGTTTGATGTCAGAAATCATGGACATCAAACTATACACTTGGCCACCGTAACTATCGATTATAATAGGGACAATCGGCTGGCCCGTATTCTGGGCCTTCGACATTTTAGTGCTGAACTCGTTCGCAGCACTCTCATCAAACTTTCTAACTCTAATGACCATCGGAAGGTCATCAATTAGCTCTTTCTCTTTTAAGAGCGGACTAAAGAATTTCATTACTTTCATGTTGTTTACCCCAGTTGTTTAAACGACTTTCCTACGGCATAGGTGGAGAATCCCCACTGTTCATCGTATTTCAGACGTGCCATATATGGTCGGTTTAAGTATATACGATCCTTCTCGGGTTTAATACCCCAACATCTAATCTTTGTTGACTGATTGTTTGAATCGATGACCTCTACGATCCAGTAAAGCTTACCGTTCTTCGTCTTCTTTGGTATGATCTTGCGAGGAATAAACCAGCACAAGAAAAGATCCGGGTCAAACTCAGAGATAGGTGGAACACCCTTCTCCTTGAGACGTTCGACTGTGGCCTGTTTGATCACCAAGTTAAGCGGGAAAACGCCAGTTAAATCTGACTTAAACTGGATGATCTCCTCCTCACTAAAGTCTCCCTCTGGCCTGAATGTCTCGATGTTATCGCCGAAGCGCTTAAGGTTCTTGGGCCTGTCTACAATACATGCAGACCAAAAATGTTTACGACCAGTAAACCGATCATCTACAATGTGATCCAGCGCGCCGGCGCGACACATGGCATCCAACGCCTTCTTATTGAGTTTGCTATAAACTACCTCTTCTCGGAACAAAAGATCCTCGGCGTTCGTGAACGGGCGATTGTTTAGAATCTGCTCAATGGCCGACATTCCCAAGCCCTTAATGGATGTGAGGGGTTGGATGAGTGTCTTCCCGTCGTCGCTAATTTCCCACACAGTACCAGACTTATTGATGTCCAACGCTGCAATCTCAAAACCAAACTGCTTGGCAATATTAATAGCCTTCTCTTTACGAGTCTCTGGCTCTTTGTCCAAGAATGCTGCCATCCATTCGGCTGGGTAGTAAGTCCAGAGCCAAGCACATTGATAAGAAATCATGCTGTATGAAACGGCATGTGACTTGTTAAAGCCATAGCCCGAGAAGAATTCAAACTTGTTCCACAGGCTAATTGCTGCGTCCTTGTCGATTCCCTTCCCCACACAACCTTCCACAAACTTAATGCGAAGTTTTGTTTTGATGCCACCTTTTCCAGTACCCTTCTTGGTCAGTACTTTGCGAAGCTTGTTTCCTTCGTCAAGCGTAAGGTCGCCCAGCTTGTGGGCTAACAGTGCGATCTGCTCTTGGAAGATTAGGAATCCGAATGTTTCTTCGGTGATCTCTCTATCATCATCTGAAAGGTATTGGATGCGGTGGGGGTGTCCCATTGCTTCAATATACTCCTCATGTACATCGGCCGACAGTGGGCCGGGCCGATAGATGGATGTGATGGCTGAGATATCAATGATATTGTTCGGCTTCACTCTCTTGCAGAAGTTCTGTGCACCTGTCTCAGTGAACTGGAAGATGCCGGCCCACTTTCCTTTATGGAAGGTGTTCTTGTAAACTTTCTTGTCTTCAAGATCAACTACATCAGGATGGATAGTTTCGTCATAGTACCTCTTTACGTCGTTGAACGTCGGATTCTCGACACCGTGATGACGGCGCAGGATGTGCTCAATGCAGCCCTCCATCATCTTAAGTGTTGAAAGCCCAAGCAAATCGAACTTAATGAAGCCCATTGGCTCAAGGTGCCGAACGTTCTGACCCTCGGACCATGGTGTTTGTCGTACCCCGCCGGAGTTAATCAGCGGCATGTAGTTGTCAAGATTCTCAGCAACCACCACTCCACCAGCGTGACGTGAACAACTACGTACCTGACCCACTAAGCCCTCTACGTGAGACTTGACGGCAGGATACTTAGCAAGGTATAACTGCAGCGAAGAAGAGTATTCTATAACTTCTTCCCACGTTGGCACATATACGCCGGCTTTGATGCCGTGCTTCTGCTTGGCAAACGGCGTAGCTTCCCGCATCATAACGCTAGTGACGGTGTTGGCTTCTGTAAAGGGAACGCCATAAAGCTTAGAGATATCCTTGATCAACGAACGAAGCTGCAGAGTGTTCCAGTTGGAAATCGGAGCTACTGTATCTTCTCCCCACATGTCGACCAGCTTCTCCTTCAACATCATACTGTCTGATACATCATAATCGATATCAGGATAGTCGGTGGCGTCGGAACGCAAGAACCGAGAAAACAGTAGATTGTATTTGATCGGATCTATCTGTGTGATGCCAAGTGCGTACGCTACCAGTGAGCCGGCGGCTGAACCTCGGCCGGGACCTGCGAGCATCATACTATTCGCCACATCAGAGATTGCTTTCATTGTCAGGAAGTATTTGCTGAATCCTCGGTCATCGATGACATGCAACTCATGGTTGAGGCGATCCATATACTCTTGATTTTCGTGCAGCCCTGCCTCTCTCAAGCCTTCTAATGAAAGATTGATCAAAGCCTCGGTGTCTGTAAATCCAGCCGGCACCACAAACGATGGCAAGCGCACAGTATTGTCAGGCAAGAACCTGTCGATGCGCTCATGGGCAATCTTATGTGTCTGTTCGATTGAATCGAGAACAAGTTGATCATCATAATCATATCCCTCGGAGTACTTCTTGTAGCTCTCCCACATCTGGTCGCCGTTCTTGGGATACAATTCGTATCCAATCTCATCTACATCGACTGGAAGTTCATTATCCTTAGCCCACTCTGGGGCGCCCTTACCAAGCCAGCCTAAGCGCTTGTAAAGCTCACGGTCCTTCCAAGCGTCGGGGTTGGGGTAGTGGCTATCGGCTGTAGAGATCATACCGACACCAAATTCTTTGGCAACAGTAATAATGTGCTGGTTAAGCGCATGTTGTTCTGGGATGTTATTCCATTGCAGTTCTGCATACCAACGATCCCCAAAGATGTCTACCATCTTCTCGGTCGTCTCGCGCATTGCGTCGAGTACTGCGGGTTCTCCGGAGTCGCGGTTCTCCCAGTAGTTACCCGCATACACACCGCCAAGACAAGCGGACGCGGCGATGATGCCTTCGTTATACTTCTTAAGCAACGCATAATCAATGCGCGGATATCGGTAATAGTTCTCCGGCTGGTATGACTCGGAGATGAGCTTGAACAGATTGTTGAGACCGGTCTGATTTTGAACCAGAAGAATCAGGTGGCGGCGCCGGCGCAATAGATCTTGTACCCGCTTGCTGTCACCCTCGTTCTCAACAGTTGCCCCAGACTGTTCATCTTTCTTCGCGCTTCTGGCGCGCTTCTTATCTTCCATGACGGTAGTGTACTCGTCACGCCACTCATCGAGAGACGGCAAGAAATATGCTTCACACCCAAAGATAGGCTTGAATTCCTTACCCTCCTCTTGCATCTTACGCGCATGTAAGACTTGATACGCTAACCCATTCATGTTCCCATGATCGGTCAGTGCCAGTGCGTCACCCCCATTCTCATAAGCGTAATCCATGTGTGCTTGGGGATACCCCAGTGCGTCGAAAATAGAACCCGCCACGCTATGCGCATGCAGGCCTACAAATTTAATCTTGGATGTGGTTCTATCCAAAATACCCTCCTGTTTTATTTACTCTACTAATGTAGCATGTTTGTGGGGTCCTGTCAACCCCTTATATGGTTTTTCTATAACTTTCTCGGAACCGAGGAATGCCCTATAGCCTTCCCAAGTAGACATGTCATAGGCCCACTCCAATTCAACAGAGTGGGAATCGACTTCGCTTACTTCGCTAAAAACCTGATTGAAATTGAAGTTTTTTGCGGACCACCTCTCCGCTAGAGGGAGGCGTTTTGATGGGTACTTTTCTCCCGGGGATGGTGGTAAAAACTCCCGCGTTGTTAGTTGGTTTATTTTTCTTCGACATTGTATAAAATCTTCTCCTGTCATTGTGAACGACAAAGGTAATTGCCCTTTCACGTTCTTGTCGTTATAAGTTAAAAAGAAATTAACCTTTGGATTGGCAATCTCTCTTCTGTATTCTCGCAATGAATAAATGTCATGTGCACTCATGGGAAACGAAACAAAATACTTCTCTGGGACGAGCCATTTAGATATCTTGTTTGCTACCCACCATGCTGAATTCACTCCATGTAGAACTGACCACCCGTAAGAATCACGGCGGTCGTGGTCACGATAATTAATCGGTACGTAATAAATAGGTATCTCTCGCCGTACTTCTTTGTAGAATTTAATTTTTGTTCGATTATAATAAACGGGATCTTGTACCCAGTCCCCTACACACTTGCGGATAATTGGAGCCAGATCTTGGTTGGCCACGATCCATATGGTCTTGCAACCGGCGATGGCACATTCAAAAACAGACTTTTGAATAGCTGTGAACCCCTTATCAACTGGCAGCATACAAGACGGCAAGTCTAAGTTGTGTTCTGTAGTCATGTTGGCTAAGGGGATAATCCCGGCGACGTGTCTTCTCTGGCTCACAAAACCCTCAAAAGTCTATCGTAGGCCACACTAGCCGATGATAGATTTTTGTATAGACTGTGTTCAGTGTATCTTGGAATCTCGACATAGCTCTGTGACGATTCAATCTTCTCATTGTCTTTTTGCGCTCCTCGCGCGATGTGTGTTGTTCTAAATTTATAGTGTTTGGGCTTTCCATTTGGTCCGTATCCATTAAATTTTCCTTTCATCCCTCGATTCTCCATCTCGTGGATCATCTTGAATCTTGCCATGGTTTCTGAGTAATCGAAATCTGTCAACTGTTCAGCCGTCAAGCGTGATACCACACAAGCGTCTTTAACAGGACTATTGCCATCAATTCTATCAGAAGAATAGAACCATATGGTCCCAACGAAATCATCTTTAGTTTTAATGAAGTCAACATCGTGCTTCCCTCCTCGATTGAATGCTATCCAATCATAACATATATAGGTGCGCCTGTCAATAGGCTTTTCATTTAAAAGTTTGTGACAATTTTTGTCACCGAAGTAATAGCAGTGGTTAAAATTAACTTCAGCTATCTTGGAGTATTCGTCTGAGAAGATAATAGAAGAGCCGGTGTAGCGCATCGACCGGCAAAGTGCGGCAAGGGGGGCCTTACCAAAATAGGAAAGAATGAACATCAGTCGTTCCCATAGTATTTCTTTGGGTAGTCCAACTTTTATTTCTCCAGCTATTGACTTTAAGACTCTCTCCTCATTCTCCAAGTTCAAATCAGATAAGTCCAATGACGGATCAACAAAGTCGAACCGAAATGGTCGTTCAGCCTCNGAAAAGAAAACCGGCAGTTGATTGTTNAAAGCAAACATTAATGCTTCAAGCGAGCTACCGATCACTATCTTNTCATAATCAAGAATCACTCTTCGTTCTTAATATCTTGAATTAGCTGGTGAATATCCAAGCCGGCACAATCAATCTTTCGTTTGCTACAGTGGTAGTGGCTGACGATACCTTGGTACTTTCCGTACACTACGTCTTGCACATATTTCGTAGACGTCTTGTCAAACTGGCTTAAGGGGGTTTGCATCTCTACGTTGGTGGCCTTGTCGATTGCTACCCACAAAGCTTTAGCTGCCTCAATTTGGGCTGGGTAGAAGTCCAAGAAGGGGTCAAGTTTTGTCCCATGAACCCATGCATCGTCGATGGTTGCGCGCTCTCCATGACCATTCCTTACGTACCAATCTTGATACTTGGGGTAATAGGCATTTGAAATTTCTACACCCACTGAGGACCTATTAACGCGGCTTGTGCCGGCATGCCAAGCACCGTGCTGCATGTCCATCGTCTGGTAGATGGTCCCGTCGTTATCAATCAAGAAATGCACAGAGATGCCGCGGCGATTTAAGACACTGTTGCATGCATGTGAATTTAAACAAACGTCCCAGTGGTTAACAAAAAGTCTAATGCCGCGCTGTGGTCGGCCAGAATAGTCATAGTAGTTACCTGCCTTGGCTGCTAACCCACCTTTCTCAGTCCACAAAACAACTTTGTCCCACTCGATAGGAACAAACGAGCTATTGTATACGAGATAGTTAGAGTATTGACAGTCCACTGGTTTGTGTTGATCTATCTCTGACTGTCTTTCGGTCCAGATGCGTCGGAACGTGGCTGGGCCACACAAGCCGTCACCAGTCAAACCATGCGCCTTCTGCCATTTTTTGACGGCGCGTACTAATTTGTCGTCGAAATGTCTTTCGCCAAACCAAGATGGGTTCCAACCCAATTGTGTCGCCGATGACTGATTATAGAAGTCTTTGTCCATATGCTATTGTTCTCCTTTAGATTATGCCCACTACATAATTATCTAGAATCACAGTAATCTTCTCATTATTTATTCGAATTTCTTCTATCATGCCCTGATCAATGATTATTTTCGTGTCGCGGCGCAAGGAACTATCGAACCTGACATCGGGAGACCAGCTAATCACACGTGCTGGTGCATACCTTTCTTTTACGGGGGCATAGTCTTCAGGGAGCACTATTCCCGACGCTGTAGTGTCGGTTTCTTCGACCTCTTCAGCCTCTACTACCACTTGTATATATCTATTTACTGGTCTAAACATTTCCTATCTCCTTTTCGATTAGTTTACGGTGTATATCATATTCACTCTCGGTGAGAAAAATATCCTCGCGAGACTGACATCTCTTGCAATACATTGTTATATTAACGTTTTTGCCGGCGGTGGCTGTGCCGTCTCCAACAGGAAGCCAGTAGCACTCGTTGTTGTTTCCATGACAACGCGTACGTTGCTGACGCTCATCCAGCAGGTGATTAAAATTCATTTTTACCTCTTGTTAAATGGTACAAGTATCATTTGTACAAAATTTGCTGCCAGTGCCACCCTCGTCATAATCAAAACGATGGATAGGTGACACAAGCTTAATTCTTTTTTCGTATTCCTCTTTCGTAATTGGTTCGTATGGGGCCTGTTCATAGCCTGTCTCTTCATACTTCAAGAACGAAACTGCCTTCAGTCGAGTCTCGTACATTTCTAATGCACTTTTCAACTGAGAAGCTTCGTCAGAATTAAATGTAACTGTCACGGAAACCGAGTTATCCGCCCAGTAATGCTGATACTGTGCAGCAATTTCTAGTTGTTCCCATATAGATACGTCTTTCTTGCCTTTCTGGTAGTAAGGCTCTTGTACTGGGAATTCCACACAAACAGTGTTCGGAGAATACTTGTCATCCTCAATAGTATAGCCGGCTTCACGTAGCGTAGGTAGCAGCTTCGAATCTTTGCCAAATCTAATCCGGCGAATATAATATTCGTTCTCTGGAAAGTGAATACCCGGTGAAGAGCCATTAAGTAGGGATACAGTGCCTGAAGGCTTTATCGAAGTTGTCCTAATAGACTTGGGTATGCAAAGCCAATTGGAATATTCTTCATCCAGCGTTTGAACATGGGTATACGCGCGATCACACCAGTTGTACATTTCGCGGCGGCCAAACTTGTTAAAAGCCTGTACTACGCCAGACTGAGATAGACCGATACGTCTATTTTTGAGCATTTTGGCATTAGTCTCGGGCCAGTGCGTGTTGGATAGTGTAATTGTTTTACCATATAGATAGGCGATCTTCAATGTGCGCTTATAATCTTCATAGTCTTCGTGCTTGGCGGGGAATGTTTCAACTAAGCAGCACAGCTCGGCGTCTTCTAATTGCTGCTCGACGCAAGGGTTAAAGCCAGCAACATTAACGTCATCCAAACGCTCGCCATCCTTAAATCGGCCGCGGGTTCGTGCATTGTCCAGCCAAATATAGCCGGGCTCTCCGTTGTTCATGCTTTGTTCGGCATGCCATTCATAATCCATGCCCACCTTAGCATTGAAAGAGTTGTTCGAACCCCAACGATGGTGGTAGAGCTTTTCTTGATCATTCTTCATCTCAAGATACTGCCGATCATCATGGCGGCCCATAGCCAACGCGGCGGAGCGCCGGACGTTCCCGGCCACAACGCAACGACCAATCAGGTTTTCTGTATCCACAATATCAACCGATGTAATCGATTCGCCAAGTTTGTCAGAGTATAACTCAGTAAGGTTTTTGTGCAACTCCTTGAGGGGGCCGGCGCCGCTTGAGGTTCCCCCGAAACCATGAATTAGGGCGCCTTCAGGACGAATCGCAGAATAGTCAAATCTAGGAATTTTTTGGCCGAAAAAAAATCCGTCCAATAGCATATGAACCGAATTTACCCACCCCTCTCGGGAGTCATCAATCACATGAATGTCTTTGGTGTACTCAGGCTCACAGATGGTGATGCTTCCGGCACCCTCGGTGTCAAATCCGACGCCAATGCCCACCATGAGGGCATCCATCATCCATGCAAACAGATAGCCTCCCTTGGTCGGAAGGTCTCGGGTGGAGCGGAAGGCACAATTAAAAAGGCCGGCTGCAGTGCGCTCTTCAACAAACTTGGTGCCCATCATCCAGAGCCCTCGGCCCGGAGGTGTCCACTTTAAATTGAACAAGCGCTCATATGCTTCTTTGGCGGTCGCCTGCGCTTTGGCGTCGATCCACTCTAAGCCCAGCATGAATACATGCTGCTTTTGCATGTTAAACATGCCTTCGATTACTCGGCGGCATGTCTGCCACCACTCTTCTGAACCAGTAGCCTCTGGATCAAACTCGCTTAGTCGACGGGAATAGGTACGTTTAAATGTTATATATCCAAGGGGACCCCATGGGACCTTTTGGATTTTATACGGCTCAATAAATGTGTCCGACAGTCTAAATCGGCGAATGTTTTCTAGTGTTCTCATAAAGCTTTCTATCTCCCTTTCTTTCTAAGCTTGGTGTATTTTTCCTTCAGCAAATCTCGCTGCATTGACGAGTCCAAAGTTACCGGATTTAAGGGCACCTTGCCGTTCTGTATGTGTGGATTGTTCTGTGGCAATATTCTAATATTGACATTGGATGTATCCATGTGAATGGGATATATAATCCCATCCGGGCCATTTCTGTTCTTGGCTATGAAAATCTTTCCTAAGTTCTTTTGTTTGTCTTCAATGGTACGGGACACAGAGAAGATAAAGTCAGCAACGAAACACTTGTTAAAGGCTTCGGAGATCTGTTCCATTGTGATAACTTCAGCATTCAAACCGGATCGATTTGTCTGTGATGCGGTCCAAATAGGACATTGAAATTCTGTGGAGATCGCGCGCAACTCTTCGTAGATGGATTCCAGCTCGTTTCTCTTTTCTTTCCTGACTGTTACCGGGCGCAATAGATCTCCATAGTCTACGATTATCATACCGGGCTTAATCCCCCTCTTAACGAGGCGCGAGAGATGCGACCGGATTGTGTTTGTGGACGCAGACTTCGTGGGGTATTCTTTAATAATTAGAGAACCATCAAGGTTCTTGACTTCTTCATATATCTCTTCTTTGAAATTAATGATGTCTGATAGCGGATAACCGGTGAGGCAACTGTCATACCTGTTAGCAATGACTGTATCTTGTAACTCCAAGGTATAATGGACTACCGTCTTCCCTTCTCGCATTGCCTCTGTTCCAAGGTGCACCAGCACCATTGACTTGCCGGCGCCGGTGGGCGCAATAACAACGCCAAGCTCGCTCTTGCCTAAACCACCGCCTTGGATCCGATCCATATCTGCCCAGCCAGTGCTCACAGGGCGTCGATGCTTAGGTACAAATCGCTTTTCAAAGTCTGCTATATAATCGTAGCCAAAGTTGTTTTCCGAACCAAGCTTTAGTGCGTTGTTGATAACACTAGAGATTTCATCAAACGAACAATTCTGGAGTAGACCTACTGATTTCAGCATGGCCTCTTTAAGTTTCTGCTTCCGGCAGAAGTCTAAAGACTGCTCTTTGATATACTCTATGTCGGTTAGCTCGTGGGTGTGAATGCGGTGGAAGTATTCTCGCAATTGCTTCTGTACCACCTCATCTTCGTGACCAATGTCTGTCTGGACAATTGTCATCATAACTTCAACAGATGGGTGCTTGTTGTACTTGGCTCGGTAAGTAACGATCTTATGTACAAATGCCCTCAAGTACTGCAGGTCTATAAAGTTTATATCCAGAACCTCTGTAATCTGATCTGCAAAAGGTCTGTCCTCAAAAATTAGTTGTACTAATCCTTCTTGGAAAGTCTTTCCATACCTGCTAAAATTGACGTTTTCCGCCGTTGCTATCATTTTGCCCCTCTTAATAATTTATTATACAACATTCGCCGGTGGAATGTCAACCTTCTTGTGTGTTATTATACACGATTCGATTCAAATTGGTACGTAAATCTTCCCAATTTAATTCACCGAAGCCATCTTCTCTCATCATCCCAATAATCTCAGTCTTATTGAAGGTGTATTCAAAGTTTTGTATGGCATTTTTGACTACCATTTTTGACTGGATTGACATCGTGGGTGCGTATAGTTGCATCATCTTATAATTATGTTCAATTACCCCCTTTCCCTCAACAATATTAGAAAAGAATTTTAATTTACTGTTAGTTTTTTCGCAAAAGTCAATAACCTCTTGGATTGTATAGGTTTTCTCTGCAGACAAAAAATTGAGCCTTTTTGCTACTGTAGCAAAGCCAGCGCCACGAATACCCGGTAGGTTATCCGACGCATCACCGATGATTGCTCGGGCTAATGCCATGTTGGTGGGGTGGACCCCTGTCTGCTCAACGATCCTCTGCTTGTTTAGGACTTCTTTTTGAGTTGGCCGGTAGAGAACAGTCTCATCGTCGCAGAGCTGCATGAAGTCTTTATCATTGGATACAATAATTTTTTGCCATCCCTTATAGTGCTCCATCTGTGTGAGATAAGCGATCACATCATCGGCTTCAATCTCTGGAATGATCGTTTGCACAATCGGCATTTGATTCAGATATTCCATCGCTCTCACCTGCTGCCAAGTTTTGTTTTCTAGTACCTCGCTTTCTGTCAGGTTGTTGAACGCCCTGTTGAGCCGCAAAGGCTTACGGCCGGCCTTGTAGTTCTTGTCCATGAGCTTGCGCTTGGCGGATCCGTTAGGTCCATCCCAACATATGATAATATTATCAGGACTAGCTTCACGGACATGCTTCTGAAGAATCTTAATGAACCCCTTGATCCCCCCGATTGGTTGTCCGTTGGACGACAGTGAGGGATCTACAATATATGCCCTCAAGTATGCATTTAACGCATCAAAAATTAGTACTCTTTTCATTTAAGCAGCTCTCTCCTTTGTAATATCGCGATAACGCAACAGTGCTTGTTCTTTGTGTTTGGCTTCGATCATGATGTCGAGGTCGTGGCCGTAGTCTGAGAACTCATTGACAATGAGATCTGAATGGGCCTGTGGTTTAATCTTGGGGTTGCCGTGCTCGACTGAACGAGACTCTGCGTAGTGCACAACTGGCTTGATGTCGCCCCACGTAGACAGGGCAAGCTCAAGTGCTTCTTGCTCGGACTGGCCGCCGGGGTGCAGCATGTGGTGGTGATAGTCGAACACAATAGGAATGCCAATGCGCTTGTAGACACTGTCGTACAATTCTTTGGTAGAGTATAGCGAAGCCTTGTCATCGTTCTCGACAGTCAAGCGAGATTGAACGGCTGGTGATAGGCGTTCGAAGTTGCGACAGAAGTTGTCGAGAGCGAACGGCTTGTCACCGTAGGCGGCACCAACATGAATATTTAGCTTGGCATACGGCGTACGTGGCAAGCCGATAAGATCGAACAATTCTGCGTGTACAGACAAGTCGGTCTTGGTAAGCTGGAACACACGCTCTTTGGGTGATGCAAGCTTGTTGAAGGGGCCCGGATGTGATGTGAGGCGCATGTTGTGCTTGCGGGCAAAGTTGCCGGCTGACAATGCAGCGGCGTGAATGGCGCCGAAATTGGGCATGTCTATCAGCTTATACTCGCTGGCCCATGGCAGGATATCAGACGACAAACGATAAAAGTAAATGTCGTTGGCAAGATTCCACTCTAAGATCTTGCGTAGATCGCGTAGATTCTGTAACGCAAGCTCGGAAGCGTAGGCAATGCCACGTTCCTTGAACGTGCGCTTGATCATAGTACGGTTAGTGGTGATGCGTTTGGACTTGGGCAACGACGAAAATTCGTGGTTGATACAAGCGTAGCCGTAATTTCTCATAAGGTATAGCTCCGGGCAATTGATGGACAGAAAAATCTCCTGACCGATTATTAGTATAGCCGATCAGGAGGTTAAAGTCAACAACTATCTTTCAGATTCTGTAATTAATTTCCCATCGTTATTCATTTAGGGGGACTGTCAAATCTTCAGGGTCAGCATAGAAAGCATCAGCGCTTCCTTCCCGACGATGAAACTTTTGTACAATCTCCTCATCCATTAGACGCACAATGTGCTCTTTAAATTCGGCATCAGATGTAATTATCTGCGTCCACTTAGACGGCTGAAATTTCTTGGTGTATCCATCTGGCATTGTCAGAGTATACCATGCGCCGGCAGAGGTTAAACATTCGGAACCCTTAATCGCATCGAACCAGCTTTCTTCGTCTCGGATGCCAATCTCATTAGTACCCCACAGAATCCTGAAGGCACACGATCTTCCTTGTGTTCCAAAGCGTGACTTCTCAAGTCTACATTTCACCTCGGAACCAATCCGAAACCCCTTTTCATCCTCGATGAATGCTGACTTGGCCTTGCGACCGGTTAGCCAGATGCGTAGGGAATAGGAATAATGCATAGCCTTACCGCCGGGTGTGGTGTAGGGGGTTGTCATTGCTATAATCCGCGCATTGGGACCTTGGGGAATATTTGTCTTAAGCTGGTTGAGCACCAACAGTGTGGCCTTCTTATCTGCAATCGGGATAACAAGCTTGGACATTCCTTTAGCCAGAATGCGAGCTTTAACAGCCATCGATGATTGCGGATTGAAGTCACCCTCAACGTCCGAAACAGACGGCGTGAATGCAAGGGAGTCCCACACAAACAGAAACTGTTCGTCCGTCGCACCCAGTAATTCTTCAATCGTCTCCAAGACAAACTCGACAGAGGATGCTTGGACATACATTAATCGTGCAAGATCACACCCAGAGCGCTCCAAAAATGCCGGGTCAATGGCAGACTCCGAATCAAAATATACAACCATCTTGCCCTGTTTCTGGGCGTTTGCTGCTACTTGTGCAGCCATATAAGATTTCCCTGTAGATTCCAACCCGGCGATTTCCGTTACCTTCCCAACGGGTATTCCACTAACCTGACCTTTACTGATAATAGAATCAAGCCAGCGCGAGCCGGTTGGGATCCACTCCTTGACCTCAGTAGGGTTATCGCCAGTCAAATCGTGTGCGACATTACGGCCGGCTTTCTTGTTAACTAACTTCAATAGGTCTTGCATATTTACTCGACCTGCTTTTGTGGTGGCTTTCTTAGCCATGTGCTCTCCTATAATTAAAAAATGGCGGCAGACTTTTACCGGTCTGCCAGCGGCTGTTTTTACTCTGCTGTATCAGCAGAGCTAGCGGTGTCGGCCGCAGTGTCTTCATCCTTGTCGCCGCAAGCCATTAACATGGCCACAGCTAGGATTGGTAGGACTATTCTCATCTTCTCTCCTTGAATATGGGGCAGACTATTTTTTACACCGGTCTGCCATCGGCCCCCACACGAGCTACTTATGTTAGTTGCTCATCAGCTCATCGAATGCACGGTCAACATCGCTCTTACCGCTGGCGGGACCGTACTTTGCCGTTTCAGACGAACGGCTCTCTGCGGAACCATCGTTAGAAAGCTGCTCATCGAGGATGGCATTTACCTGTGCTGGGCTGAGACGATCCCAAAGGGAGTCAAAGTCCGGCATGCGATCAAGAAGGGCAGGGATCGCTTCAGGGTCGCCTAACAAAGTAGACGTGTTTCGACGCATCTTAAGACTTGTCTGGGGATAGGCACCCGGTTTAGTGGGCTTTGTGTATGTCAGAGTAATGTCGGTGCCTTCATCAGCATCTGTGATGTCGCCATACTCTGGGTCGAGGATGTATCCAAGAAGCAATTCGTATGCAGTCTTACCGTAGCCGTATACTTTAATCCCTTCGTCCTCGCGACCACGAACTACAACCGGTGAGAAGTAGCGGGTGCGAACGAAAAGGGACTTGGCGAGCTTCTTGCTCTCCTCGTCGTTGTTGTCAACTCCCTCTCGCCATAGCGAGGAAGCAAATTCACAAATTGGGCAGCCCTCTCCAAAGTTGCGCTTTGGACAAAGCACGCCGCCCTTGTGATTTCCCACGTTGTAGTGGAAAAACATTTCCTTCAACGGATCGCCGTCGTTGCTCGGCACAATCCGAATATCGGTGTCGCCCTCGTCGGGCCTGAACCAGACGGAATTTCCTCCGTCCTTGTTTCCTTCTCCGCGAAGGGATGCGAGCTTACGTCGCATAAGTTCCATGTCAATTGTCATTATCTATTTCTCCTTTTTGTTTTTAGATAAAATATAGTATACCAAGCGTTCCTTAGTATCTAATGTAACACACTCAACTTAGCCTGTCAAGTGTTTTCTTGTATTGCGTTAGTTCTGGCAACGCAAAAGCCAAAGTCTCTGCCCGAAGGCGTCTCGTAAATAGCATACGATACATTTCTGAAAGCATTTCTCGGCTTTTCTTTAAGAATGTCAACGTATCGCTTGTGTAGTGAGCCATCTTTAGCAAGTTTTTCCTCATTTATACATAAATAATAGCACACCTCGCGGGGGATGTCAAGCTCAAAGAACCACTTTTCTTGAAGTTTCTGCATATCGACCATACCCATCGTTCTAATACGACAAACTTCAGATGGGGTTGTGGTTATTCCGATTTCAGGCTCGTTGTGATCAAAGTAATTTATGTAGTGTGCACTGGATTGGATCAATGAGTTAAGGGCACCATAATATTGTTTGACCGGCACGTTCTGAAGGGTCTCTTCCATCTTCAGATTAGATATCAATGTCATGCTGTTTAATAGTCCAGAACGAGCGTACTGCTGGAGTATACCAAAGGCGGCGTTCTCCATCAATCGAGGGATCCCAGATAGAAGTTCTATGTCTGGCTTGATATAAAACAAATCTACCTTCTTTCCCTGCAGTTGTTCCAAAACACCCAAAGAATAGTTTGAACTCATGGTGGAACCGATTACGAAGAATTGTACGTGTTCATCTACGTTCTCAAAAAACTTAGATAGATCTGGAATGTCGCTTTCACAGGCCTCGGGTGTCTCCGCAGTCTTCAGCTTGAACTTGTACTTAGACGTACGCTTTACTTTGTCATTAATGCAAAATACATTATACTGCGGCATTTCCTTAAACAATTCTGCAATATTAGATGCGCCGGTGCCCAAGCCAACAATCGTGATCATACCTTTAATTCCTCAAGTTCCAGATAGTTCTTTCCAGCTTGGATGTTTGTCTTAAAATCATCAGTTTCAAAAATATCTTTCATCTTTATTAGTAACTCTCGTTCTTCGTCGCAAAAATCTATGACAACCTCATCGTGAACAATGTGAGAAATAAACGACTTCTTCCCTTGAAGAAACTTGTCGATCTCAACTGCTCGGGTCAGCACGCGGTCAGACGTTGTGCTTTGAATCAAGTAGTTGAGTGCTCGGCGTTCGTCCACCTTGATCTTTCGGTTGTACGGAGTACTAATATACTCCCCATCGTACCACTTGTCAAGCACTTTTTTACGATCATAGTATTTTGTTTTAATCGCATCTGATTCTGGGTTGTAAAGCCATCCAAAAAACAGGGTCTTAGCTGTATCGCGATCCACATCGTTGTTAAATAAGTTCTTTACATTCCAATCGTGTATGTCGACATCAGGTTGATCATGGCCACACAACTGCAGCAGTGTTCTAACCTCTGCACCGTTATAATCCAATGACACAAACCAGTCGTTGTGCGGTTTCACAAGCTTCCGAAATTCTTTCTTCAGAGTAAGTATCGGAAACGAATTTCGGTGTGTTGTTAGGCGCCCTGTGACCGTACCAAAAAGATTGTAATCAATGTAGTATTGCTTTCTCATAAGCTCGTTGGCCTTGTGGCGGCCGGCCGTAGTATGGTACAGTTCCCTACACCCTTCCTTACTAAGCTTGAGATCCTGATATCTGATCTTATGGATCAGTTTTTGAAAGCTGCTAAGTAGCTCATAATTCTCTGGGCGCTCTCGGGTATCAAATACATGTTCCGTAATCTTGTTCTTGACCTCACACATATCCTCTAAGAAGGATGACGGTACTAAATCAAAAAAGCAGTGCTCGCGTAAGTCTATCTTACCGATCTCAAAGGCGCGACGATAGGCAACCAATCGTTTGCGGCACCGTTCCCAGTCATCCTTCAAAGAATCGGGGCAGCTTTGTTCCAGCGAAGCGCCGCTAGCATACAGCCACGCATATTCAATATTGGACTCGTTGATAGAACCGGTATATCTCCATGTTCTCGTCAGGCTCTGTGGGATCTTGTCGAAGTGTAAGTTACCATCTACATATACACCCACGCACTCGCTTTTGTCGTCAAGAGTCTGAAAATACACTTATCCCTCCCGTGGGATTTGTCCGTATGCCGCCCATGTTTGGGTCGACGCGGCTTCAACTTCTTTCTCGGCGTCAGAAAGTTTCTGCCAGTTACTATAATAGCTCAAAGAGCCAGCATAGTCAAATGTTTTATTTAAAATTATTTCAAATCTGCCGATGGCCAACGACCGGTTCCGGCTGCGGGTCAACTCTATCACATCATCGATAAGCAATTGGCGCTCGTTTTCAGTATGAGTGCTCTCTTCTTCTTCAAAGCGTATTTTACAATATAAGGATAAGAAATGGCTATCTTTATAGAACTCTTTTAACTTCTTTGGGCTGCCATATTTATTTGGAAGCCTTTGCTTAGTCAGTACAACACCATTACATTCTTCGGCATACATGATTACTGCCGGCGTGCTTTTGTTATACATGTTATAAAGCTGAGTGGCGAAAGTTTTGGAGGAGCGAGAGGACACCGCTTGATAGCACTGTGTAAGGATGTCATCCGTACTATTCATATCATAAGCGGCCGCATACCGTACCATAGCCGGGGCGCCAATGTCCGCCACCAAGCGCCATGGAATCATTTTGTCGATCATGAAGCCATACGTGGCTGCTGTGTTGACAAAAAAATCCCAGTTTTTGCTTTTAAGAAATTGCGACACTTTTACTTCATCATCGGAAGCGTTTAAATCGGCTATCTCTATTACCAGTCCGGATACATTAATCGGGCACCGGCGACTTTTAACAAACCCGGCGTAAGTTATGGGCGACGATAAGCCGGTCAATCTTGCTGCTTCAGTAATTTCGTTTTCAAATTGATCAAAGTTCTCTAATGGTTTTAGCGGATCTGAATTAACATTGGCTTTGAAAAGGGCTAAGTACCTAACCATATATTGTTGATATTTGAGAATGGGATTCTCAAAAGCACGATATGCTTTCAATCTAGATAAGAAAGGATCGTTGATGTTAATCTTGCCTTCCATGGCACACTTTTCAAACTGCGCTGCCATGGCATTAAAGGCATCCACTACAAAATTTATGGCGCGCAAGTTCTTTTCTTGTGATTGTGCGGCCGAAATAGTTTTAAGGTGGCGTTGCTGGCGCGGCTTTGACATTGCAATTGGTACGAATTTACGATTAACGCGGCCATAGAGAAGTTTTTCTGCTAAAAAATCCGTCATAGCTTTGGCCGGCGGATTAGTAGTGCCGCTAGTTTGGGGGAGGCCGGCCTCTCGTGCATAGATCAGGCGCTTGTTAAACAACTGACGGGCGCCCTCGGCGTTAGCTTTTACATATTTTTCTGACATATTGTGGCTCCTTGCAAATAACTACTCTACGATGGCTTTTTGGTTCCGTCGTCTTTTTCTTTTTTGTCGTTGATTCCGAAGGGATCATAACTCATTATCATATCTCCAATCCCAAGGCTGGCCAGAAGGCCTTGATCCATCGCAGCAGTCTTGCGCTCGCCACCGCCGCTATAACATTTCCCTTTCTTTTCTTTCGGCTTCTCGTCTGCTTTACCTTTTTCCTCTATGTTTTTCTCTACTTCAGCAACCCACTTAGCTGATATCTCGGTTTCTGCAATGCCGGGGCCTATAGTGTGTGACGACCGAATAATCATATAGTAACCCCCAACGCCCATCCGTGTCAAGTCTGTTGATGAGGCGCCCGGATCAAACCCGCGGGGCTCAACGTAAATGTAGCTACCCGGATATGCATTGACATCTAAATATGTCTTAATCTTCGCGTCATAGAGAACTCGAAGCTGTGCAAGACCGTCGTAACCCTCTTGTTCAAAACGAACCTCGGCTAAGCCGGGAGAGTCTGTTTTTTCTAACTGAATAGTCTTCACGATTCCCCGGTCTTTGCCGATCTGATAGTGCCATAAACCTCTGTCATGATCGCCTAATATCTCTACACCTTCACTATCATAGCATTTGTGTTTCTTGCCACCTTTACAGCCGGTCATTAAATCTGTTGGCTGTGTTCGGGCGGCGTAGAAGACCATGAAATGGGTTTCATCTTTCACATCTTTGCTGGACACTGGAGAGCCCCTTTCGCCGAAGACGTCTAAGACCGGCAGTTGTTCTCCACTATAATTTGTGATATCTAAACGTGATGCGGACCCCATAGCTGCTGTGATATTGTCTAAGGGTGCTTTCTTTTTATAGGAAGTGATCGCAGCTTGGCCAAGGCGTGTCTTTTGTTTTGCCCGGTTGCCATAGCACGTGTCATTGTTCAAAAAGTCGGAGAGGAGTTGCGTGAAAAAATCATTTAAGAATTTAGGCAACGAGTAAGCCTGTCGGTCTGTCTTTAATACTTTGGTTGTTAAAAATTCCATGAAATATTTTGCTGAAATGGGCACATCACCTAAATTAACAAAGGCGGATTCCACGACCTTGCCTTTCTTGTTAGCGTTGAGCAGTTCCAACGGGCCCAAGGTTAATCGGTACTTAGCAAAGTTTTCTGCGTATCTTGTATAATCGCGAACCTCTTCTAGCAAGAACTCTTTATATTCTTCGTCTTTCATTTTGTCCATATTTTTAATTTTGTCTGGTAGGCCGGAGAGAGTTTCGCCGATGCATTGCAAGATCACGTCCATCAGATCAGAAACCCAGAAAAAAGTAACTGTTTGAAGGGGGTTTAAAGCAGCTTCAACTTGGCTGGGTGTCGGTACCGTTCCGGTAGAGCCGGACTTGGCCTTAGTATCGTCTCCGGGGTCCGTGGGATCGGTTGTTTTCTTTTTGTCTGATGTGGCCTCGGCGACACCCTTGTCCACCTGCTCATTGATCGACCGTGCTACGGCGCCTGAGCCGGCGCCTCCTGCTTCGGCCGTTTTTACACTGTCAACAAACTTTTTAACCAGCGCTGGGTCGACTTGCTTAATGGGACCTCCTTGCCTATATTTCGATAAATCTTCAATCGGTATCTCCATAAACCTCATTTTTTTATTCTTTAACATGCTTTTCATAAGGTAGCGAAAGTTCTTTATCTTTTCCTCTTCGATTTCTTTGGCAGCGGATTCGGAGTTCTTTATTTCATTAACCTCTTTGCTGTCGCAGTCTTCACTTAGTTTTTTATATCTAACTTTACGAGCTACTTGCTTAATGACTACTTCAGGATTAGTGAAAATGTTAAAGCTCGGGTTATCAAAAAAGTCTTCCACATACGCAAAATAGTTTAAAGTAAATTTAACGCGGCCCATCTCATCAATATCAAAAGTATGCACAGTGGGAGTAAGACTCAGAGTGATACACGAATCATAAACTGCATCTAAAATATTAGGAGTAATTCGGCCGCCGGTTGTGGCCGCCCACGTACCGCGGGATGTTTTGGTAGTTTTGGCAGAAGGGTTTGCCCACCCCAGCACAGCCTTTAAGCGAAAAGTAAGCTTGTCCATATTTTTTTGGACGACCTCTCTTTGTTGGGGGTTTATTTTATTCATATCTCGGGTGGCGCCGTCAGGATCCCATGTCTTCATTGCTAAGTCAATATAGCGATAAGGTACTGGGCTTCCCGGTGGTGCATACGGTCCGTTCTTAGAAGGGTCAACGGTGCCGTTTCTATCCCTTAGCAATTCGGAAAAGTTATTCGCATGAATCACCAATTTGGCTCTAATGCTTTTCTTGATAGACTGAGGATTATTTCCCTCGTACGTACAATTGAAGCTTGATATGCCAACCCCGTGGCCGCGGTTTGCTTTGTTGGTAAGCAAATCTTTAGCGTCTTCTGTGCTATAATGTGAATCAAATTTGACCTCTACTTGCCTTTCATTTTTGCCATTGTCGTCAGCTACCACTTTATAAAGTCGAATCATCGGCTGTAGTGAACTAAGAGCTGCGGTTGGCATATCAAAGAACTCTTCCTTGTGCGCATTTTGTGTTAACTTGTTGATGAGCCCAAAGGGATCCCCCTGTAATTGCACGCATGCATTGCCGGCGGCTGTGTTATCGGGCTTTTTCTTTGGTACGGTAACCTCAAGGCTCTTTTTAACTTGCGACAAGATTGAAATATTGGACAATAAGAAGCATTGTTCTTTAAACTTGATATTGTCGACGCGTGTGTATGCGGCGATTTCTTTGAGGGCTTGAGTTGAGCCAGACAAAAAATTTGTTTCGTCCGCTTTGCTCATTCCGCCCCATGTGCCTGTGTTGTCATCTCGTATTTTGGCAATGACTACTTGGCTGTACTGCTGAGCGAACTGAGCCTGTACGTGGCCGGCTATCCATTTCTTGTAAGCCTCCTCACTGAACGCATTAGGGTCGCATGGGTTAAATCCAGCCTCATCTGGAATGGCGCCTCTCCCGTATGAATCAGCGCCGATGCCGGCTGTATCCTTCTTCCAGATTGCTTCGATAAGATCGTATTTAGGTGAGCCTTCCTCAAATTGTGCCTGCAAATTTTCCCATGCATTCGCATCGTTTGCAACTTCGCTGGTCTTGCCGAGAAGCTCAATCAATGATTTCGATGAGCAGCCGCCATACACCTGCCCGGGCGACAACTGGGCGCCAATGCCTTTTGTAATTTTTGTGTGGAGTTCACGGCCCATGGCGGTACCGTCTTCCGCGTCGGTTTTGATGAGGCCTTCCACCCAGCCTACGTCCCTGTATACGTACTCCGCATAGGAGGTATGATCTTCATCGTCGTAGTCATCGTCGTATTTAGGTATCGGGGCTTCTTCGTCGGCAGTATACTGAGCAAATATATACTCCCCCTTAGCCACGATTTCGTTTTGTATCGGACTGCTGAGGGCAGCATAGGCTTTGTCTGAGTCATTTTTTTTCGCTTTTTGAAACCGGGATGCATGGCCAAGCACGTGCTCAAGGAATTTTTTAGCGTTTTTAGCCATGTTACACTCCTAACGCCGGCAGTACTTCTTCTAAATTCAGGGGAATATAAATCGTAGCTCCCGTGTTTATTTGAGATTCCATACAGTAGCCGTTCCACCATGCGATAACCCACCAATATCGTGTATCGCCATAGTACTGATGAGCTAAATTGTAGAGACGATCTCCGTACTTCCAAATGTGAGAGTTGGTAAGCGTGGCTGCGCGTTGGCTAATTGTGGGATTTCTCAAGGAGAACGTAGCGTATTGCTCGATCTCTTTTAGATCTCGCGACTTACGCAGCGGCTCATAGTATTCTGTGTTGTTGAATATCTTTCGTATTTTATAGTATCTTGATGGCATAAATGTTTTCTTTTGTTCTTGTGGTGTGTCCTCAACCTATGTCGTGATGTCGTGAACCTCTACTGTTGTTCTGTTCCCGCCGCCGCCGGGCTCTCCAGAAATTCCACGGCCGTGGCCTTTTTTGTAATCCTCTGGCAAATCCGAAACGTCTAGATCATCGAGGGCTGCTCCAGCGTCTTTAGAAGCTTGCGTTGCTGGGTCTTCTGGCTTCGCAGCTTCGGCGGCTTCTTGTTCTGTTGTTTCTCCACCGGTACCGGTCGGGAGAGGTGCGTCGGCATCTCCACCAAGAGCGCCTTTGGCGCCATCGGTGGGGCCCGCAGCTGGTTTGGCGGTTGCACTAGCAAGCTGGGCACCATAAGGAAAGTTGGGGGCTGCGAATTCTGGCTGGGCGTTACCGTCTTTCCCGATCCAACCAACTGTATGTTCGTGAATCGGAGCAAAGTCTATAATAATCTCGATACCTTTAGGTAACAACGCTTCTAGCGTTCCTTGTGAGTTCTTTTCTATTGAACCCATGTCTAAGTTATCTATGTTGTGATTGATCGTACAGTTCGTGATGACTCCTAACAAACCTTGGGATGCATCATTCGATGATTTATATGATGAATATGTCTGAGTTGCGTTTTTGGTATTCGGCCCAACTGAACTATCCGTTTTCTGAAGAAGGTTTACGAGCTTGAGGCGCACTAGCGGTGACTGCGCGATAGTCGTAGCGCTCTGTACGTCCGTGTACATTGGATATAAAAACTGAACAAGCTGTTGCGCCTTGGCTAAATTTTCGTACGCTTCTCCGGACGATGCAGCCGGCACCATGAAGGCTATTGCAATCTTACGCTGAGTTTGTTTAAACATGTAGATAGGATCAGCGCGGCCATATACTGTTTCGCCCGACCAATCAGATGCGTAAGTCTCGTTAAATGTGTTGATAAACGCCTTAAAGAACAATTCTTTGCCTGACGGCATATGCATAAAGGATATGACAGCGCCGCCGTTGCCGCGCGCATCTCCACCATCAACATAGGGAGAACCTTTGCTAGCATCGTATCCAAGATTATAGTCTTTGTAATTAAAACTTTTTGGGTCAGTACCCATTTTCTATCTCCTTGCTGATAATTAGGCGTTAGCCACTTTTACTTCTCCACCGACCACATCGATGACGAAGTTTTTCAGTGTGTCGTTGGTGTCGCCCAACTTAATTACTAATGGTGCTTGAATCTTCGTTGCGCCTTGGCTACCATCACTCTGTTTTTGGCCGGCTTGCATTGCGGCTGTCACACCGCCGCCTACTGCGCCGGCCATCAACGTTGCGGGCGCTAACGCTGCGCCGACTGCGGCGCCGGCCACAACAGTTGTTGCCAGCACTGCTTCTAAAAGTAGTGTCTTTTTCAGATCCATCTGTTCGATGGTGTTGCCCAGCAGTCGGATGGAGTCCGTGATGTCATCAATATATGTAACTTGAAAATCTTCGAATGTCTTCATAAAGCTGGTAATATCTCCTAGCTTATTAAAGTTCATTAGCTTAAGGGCTATGCTGAGGCCGGCCATGGCTATCCCCAGTGCTCCCAGAGCAATGCCGGCCGCGGCCATCAAGGGGGCGCCGTATATGAGTATTCCAAAGAACAAACTAAGTGCAAGAAGTTTGGGTACTTCGATGACACCGAACATCGAGGTCAGGCCCTCTGCCATAAATCCAACGCCGGCTGCAGCTATACCAATTCCTGCGCCAACCATAAAGATGGAGGCTCCAATAGATATCAAGACCGCAGCAAAAACGGCCATACCGATCATCACTGGGGGTGCTGCAAGAGTTGCTCCTAAGACACCCAATCCGGCGGCCATAAACTTCGCCCCGATGGCAAGTCCAATAAGAATAATACCCATGCCCGCCATCTGCGTGTTATCAAGCTGAGAGAATCCTAATGCCATGATCCCCAAACCGATTCCAATCATCAATATCGCTGCGCCGAACGCTAGAAGTGTCGGGATCATTGTGGATTTCGCTGCAGTAGCGGCCGTGGCGGCGCCGGTGTTCGTGCCGACTGCCGTTGTATTAGCGCCTTGGGCGATTGTGTTCAGCCCCACGGCAGTTGTGTCTGCTGATTTGGTGAGTGTATTTTTTGCGGTTGACATTGCATTCAATTCTTCGGCGGCCGTATTGGTTGTTGTGGCAGTGGTCGCTGCCCATGTTGCATAGGAGTTGAGCAATGTAAAGAATGTGTTCGCAATCATGGCCAGCTTGATGAGGCCGAAGATACCCAGCGCTAATCCCAAATAGTATTTGTTCTCAATGATGGCTCCAGTGAATTTGGTCAAGATCTCGACAGTGGGGAGGATTGCCGTGCTGAAATCGGCCAAAAGGTTTTTGTATGAGTCCATCACACCCTGTGCCGCGGCGGCGCGCTTCTTCTGTTCGATTAAACTTTCGGCACTTTCGTTAGTTGCCCCGCCCAATGAATCCATATCTCCAGACAGCATCATAGCCAACTCGCCAACGTCTTTAAGTCCCAGTGTGTCTTTATAGAAGTTCTTCTGGTAATAGCTCATGTCGTCGAACGATAGGCCGGCGTCGAGGATCGAATCTCGAATCATTCCGAATCGTTCAGCGGGGTCTGTCGCCATCATTAGATCCATCGCGTTAACCATATTTCCGCCCAAGGCTGCATTTAGCTTCCCGGCTTGTTCGGCTGCACCCTCAAAAGTGTCAAACTTGTTGGTGATAGCTAAGACCTTTTCCATTTCCATGCCAGTAATTTTTTGAATGTGGGCAAGGTCCTTGAAGGCTTTTACACCCTGAGAACCAAACTTGGCTAAGGAGCCGCCCATTTTTGCATATTGTGCTGCGAATTGTCCCTGTTCTATGCCTAGCGCCCGGGCGGTGGAGGCCAGTTCGCCTTGGGTTTGGATGGCTTGGATCGAGCCTTGGTTGGCAAACTTCATACTGTTCTGGACGCCCTGTGCATAGTCGCCGTATGCTACCCCAAGCTCACCGGCCAGAGAGGCAGACGTCACCAAAGCATCCTGCTCTGATTTGTTCATCAATGTAAAGTCGGTGGTAGTCTTGATTAAAGCATTCTGAGCCTCAGCGGCATTCGTCATGGTGACACCATAGGCTCGGAGTGACTGAGTGGTGCTGGTAATGCGCGACTCGTAGGCGTCTCCAAGCTGCATGTTTTTGCGAAAATCAGCAAACACTTTGTCTGCCTCTTTAATCTGTTCGATCATGGCTGAGAAGGCCGACGTTAAGATGCCATCGCCCATAGCGGAGATCTTATTAAGTGCAAGCTGTGCTTTTTGTTTGCCTTTTATCGCTACTATGGCCTGTGCTGCAGCTGCGGTGAACTTTTTCTCAAGCGGGGATGCGGCGCCGAGGGAGCTATTTACCTTTTCATGAGCCTCCCTGAGAGCAGTTACTGCATTCAGCTGTTTATCAAGCTCTGCAAGCGTACCGCCGGCGAGTTCGAGGGTCTTTTTTTCTTCGTCTGTCAGTTCTTTTTGTGAGATGAGCTTTTGGCGAATAACCTCTAGAATCTTTTCTTCTCTTTCTAAGCGAACTTGAGCTAAAAGGCGTGATCTTTCAGACGTCGCATATCTTTCTTTGTCTGTCGCTAGCGCTTGTTCTAATATTTCTGCTTCAGATTTAAGTTTATCGATCTTCTCCTGTGATCTGGCGATAGTGTCTTTTTCAATCTTTGCTCGTTCTTTGAGAATGTCATTAATAGCCTGAGCTTTAGTGCGACCCTCCTCCATGAGTCTATTGATTTCTGTTAATTCTGCAGGGGTATATTTACTTTCGTCGCCAGCCATGAGAGTTTTCCCTTTTTTCTAGAAATAATTAGTTATGTACCAAAAAAGGTGAGGCTTTTAACCTCACCCTCCGGCGCCGGGCCAGCCGCGGGGGGCTCCCGGTTGATTTTGAGCAGACAAAGTTTGCGTATTACTGCCGCCTTGACCCTTTGAGGCTTTTTGCATTGCCTCAGCTTCATCTTTCAGTTGCTTCATAAGTCGTTTAACAAACCACTCGCGTAAACCAATTGGAAGATTGTAAGCTTCGGAAAATGACCAGCCTCCTGAATATTTTAAGAAGAAAAACTGCTCATATATGTGTTCCGAGTACTCATCGGTCAGGCCAAAAAAAGTCCGCAGTGAGCGGAACCTCCAGTTCCTGCGCATGATCACACTCATTGCACTCAAAATGCTGATTCATGTCGAGATTCGGTGCCGCCATTTTAAAGACGAGCCGAAGGTGACGAGCATCCTGAGAAGGCATGTTCTCTACAAGATAGTTAATAGATTTCTGTGTCTCATCTCCATTAACTGCGTTGATAATGAGCTTGAGTTGTCGCGTTACTGCGTTTTCATCTCGCCGGTTCTTACGTGCAGTCTCCATTTGATTCATAAGAGACTTTTCGTCGCCGCCGGTGAGAAGTCGATAAACAACTTCAACTTTTGTTTGAGGAAGAATCGTTGTAAACGTTCCGTCTCCGTTGTCTGTTGCCTCATCGGCACTCAAGCCCGCGCCGGCGTACGTTTCAATCTCATTCAAATCAAAAGAATACTCTTGATTAGCGCCACAAGCAGGGCATCCGATTTTGGTTACGTAATCGTTGCCGTAACCGGAAATGCGTGTAGCCACAAGCACAGCGTTTCTATCGCCGACTAGCAACTGGGAAGGGTTTATGGTCTTGTTCACGATGACACTCTGTAAAAGCCGATCAAGGGCGATGCCCTTCTTTAGCAGCGAGCGCGACGTGAGTAAGTCCTCTTCTTTCGCGGTCATTTGTTTGATCTCAATTGTAGACACCCCATGTAGGGGGTGTCCTTCTGGGTAAAATTTGCCCCCAGATGGTAGCTCAACGAAATCGGTCGGGACAACAAATGAAAATCCGTCCGAGTTACCGTCTTGCATAAGTGGCGCGGGGGGAGTGCTGTCAGTGTTACTGTGCGTTCCCATACGCTCTTTGTTTCTAGCCAATGTTCACCTCGTTATTTGCTATGTTAAATCTTGAAGAACTCAGAACCGCCGGAAGTCTTAAGGGCGGAACCATCTGTGTTCTCGGTTTTGAGCATGGCCCAGTCATACTTGAGGGTCAGTGCAACTTCAGTTAAGTCGTCACCGCCATACTCCAAATCTCCGTACTTGACTTCAGAGAGCCAAGAGTTATAAAGTGTCCACTTCTCAAGAGAGTTGCCATCCGAATCAATTTGTGTTACGGTAACGGCACCAAGCGCAGTAGAGGCCTTAGCCTTCGACATTGTAGCCCACTCGTTAACGTTGGGGGGCGGTGTATAACCTGCCTGAACAACAATGTCCGAGAAGGTAGCCGCAACGTCTGGATCGACGGGGTCTACTAAGGTAATACTCACATCTTGCCATGTCACCGAACCGGGGTAAAAGAACGTATGGTTAAGGTACTTGTGCTCTGCGGCGCCGATTTGGAACGAAGGCTTAGATGCTGCCTTAGCGTACCATGCGGTTGCGTTCTCGCCAGAGATACCGTCAAAGTTTACAATAAATCTAAATTTTCTTTTGGGGTCTCTTAAAGTAGCGTCTTCGCTATGATTTTTTGTCCAGAATGGCATAGTATGGGAACTCCTGTAGTGTTTCTAACTTTAATTAGTGTGCCGGGGCGAAATCGCCCCCTTTCTTTTAGTCATCAAATGATGCGCCGGTAGACATAATCACGAAGTCAATCGCGATGTATTCGATGGCGCGTGCGGGCTTGACCATGATCTTCGCATAGAGAATGTTTTGATCAATCAAGTCCGGTGTGGTCGTACTCTCATCAAGAATCAGGCGATAATCGGTGATGCCGAAATCAACCTTGACATTGGCAAGGAACGGCTCAATAAGGTTAATGAATCGACTCCATGTGGCCTGTACGTTTTGCTCAAACAACACCTGTGTGGAGAGAACCGAAATCTGCTTCTTGAGATAGATAACGAGTCGTCGCACGTTGATGCGGTCGAGAGCGGACTGGCGCTCTTGGAGTGTCTTCTGTCCGAAGACAACGATTCCACTGGAGGGGAACGAAGCAATCGGGTTGATTCGTGCCTCATAGAGAGTGTCGCGGTCCTTGGAAGACAGTCGCTCGGTCACGTTTGTAACCGGGATGCCTGCAGCACCGTCGGTGAGACCACCGCGGTTGAATCCGGCCGGAGCAAACCATGCAGCCGACTTGGCTTCAGAGCTTGCAAGAACGCCCAACATAACAACACTGGGTGGGACCCACAGCAAACGGCCGGTGGACTCATCGCGAGTCTGAACCCATGGGTAGTAGGTTGCACCATAGCTGGTGTCAAGCCTTCTGTCCTTGAGGGAGCTGGCGGCTGTTGTCGGGGTTGTGCCAATGCGACTTGTTTTGTCAGAGTAGTATCGCTCCGAAGAGGGAATGTACACGTCTGCCAAGTCGATAAGGGCCATGGCGTCGGCGCGCTCGGAACACACATTCAACATGTGAGTGGTGAGCGTATCTTGGGTAAGACCCGGCGTTGCCAGAAGGTTCATATTAATGTACTCTGGATCGGCAACCGTGTCAATTGCGCGCTTGTACGTGTGGAAGGCGTAAGATGTATCTTCCGTTGCTGCTGCGGCGATGCCTCGGTTGTACATCGGGTCAGGCTTCATAATGTCAAAGCCATCGAAACCACCCCAGAACGGTGCCGTGAAGCGGTTATAGCCGGCATCCAACAGTGTCGTGTAGGTGTTCGACCCGCGTGCCGATGTGCTTAGGCCGGTCTTACGAGAACCAGAAGCGTATGTCTGCACACTGTCACTTGAGGAACTCACATTATCCATCGTAAAGATGTATGAGTAACCTTCAATAGCAGAAGATGCGGACACGTTATAGCTAGCTGCTGTAGTGTCAACTGGAACTCCAGAGGTGCTGCCTAAGTTGGCATACCATAAGCGCTGCGGATCTGCAACGCTTGCGTCGGGGCGCGTAGACGTCGAGGTGCGTGTGACCTCGAAACCGAAGTAAGCTTTGGTGGGATCCGAGAGACTTCCATCTGTCGCCTTGGAGCGCAAGCGCACCGAAGGGAAGAAGAAGGTTGCGCGGGCGGAGGCGCCGAACGACGAGGAGATCATCGGAACTCCTGCAGTATTGCTGTAGCCCGGGGTACCCTTTCCAACTCGGATGAATCTTTGCAAAAGCTGATTTCCGTTTGACGATACGCATGGAATTGGTTCCGAGATGTCTCGGAGCTTGGGAGGCCCATAATAGCCGAATGGCAGAAGGATTGGGTCTGTTGCGCCAGCCTCTACGTCCGCATTCATTTCAACTCGGACAAATTTAGACAAGTTATCAAAATCGCCATAAGTCTTAAGTGTGCGCGAAGTGGAATCCCAGCGATCAAACTTATCGCCAATCTTACGAGCTACGTAATTGGGTGAAGAGGGGTCAAGTGTCAGGTTATCATAACGCTCCATAACGACCACATTACTGTCGGTGTCCGAGAGTTGTCTGAGAACAATCGAGAATGTTCCATAATCAGTAGTGGTGGTGTTGGACTGGCGAACCTTCTCAATAGATACCTTAAGGTTCCTGTTGATCCATTCGCCATGGCCGCGGCCAATAAGGCGGAACAGCTTCACGGCTGATGCCGGATTATAAGACGCATAGTTTCCGAGATCCTGACCAATGAACCAGCCAGCTACAGCTTCCTGAGATGGAATTCCCTTCATTCTGTGTGGACCGATAGTTTCAGCGGAGCCCGAGGCCAAGCCGGCAATGAAGCCAACAAGCTTGGTGCTGCCACCGCCTGTAAGAGAGCGCTCGCGCAGTTCCTGCTCGAAAGACTCACCAAGCCAGTAGTAGTTGTAAGAAGCCGACGGATAGAAGTCCCCCTTATCGGAAGTCAATTGGGGGTTTGTGTTCAGACGCTTGCGAATAAACAACTCGGAAGTGTCATTAAAGTTGACGGAATAAACCTTTTCGCCTTCGGCGAGGTTGCGGAGACAAAGCTTGAAGTTACCATTTGAATCGCTCTCGACCAATGTCGAAGAAGCACAAACAGTGAAGCCGCTGCCGCTGCCGTGGGCGATGGTTCCGGATAGCATCACGGAGCCGCTCTGTGCATAGATGATGGCTCCCAGCTGCAGGCCGTAAGTCGAGCCGGTCAGAAGGCCGTTAGAAGAAGAAGGGGCCACGAAGAATCCGTAAGCGCCGCCATCCGAACCCGTAACCGGGACACCAGTGGTCTTCCAGCCTGATTGGGCATCTGCAGTGCCATCGTTAGTGGTGGTCTGTTGGCCAAGGAGGCGCATGTATGTAAGAGGAGCCACGTTTGCGCGAAGGAATGCCTTGGCGGCGTAGGTGCCGTACATCGGGGACTGTTTGTTGCCGTTGCGGTAAATGTCACCACCGCCGTTACCGGGAACTGTGTCGCCGAACATCTCCACAAACTTGGAGTAAGACTCTACCGTGACCGGCGTCATTGCAAGGCCACGTTGGGAGCGGCCGATGACTACCGGTCCGATTGCATCTGCCGATTTCGGGATAAACGAGTTATCAATCTCATGGATAAATACCCCCGGAGATACAAATTTAAAACTTTTTACTGACATTATTGGTTCCTCTCTTTAAAAATAGAATTAATTGGTGTCACAATCATACTTTAAATAGTATTTTGGATTTCAAAAGTCTTCAGGAAGTCCAATAAAATCTAACTTTGACTTCAGGAACTGATGTTGAAGTAGCCTTCTTCGTCTTCTGGGACAATCCCTTCTTGTGGCCATGTTATCTCTACAACGTTTTCATCTACTCTTACCAAAGGCCTATCATCGTTTTCGCCTTCGCCTATCAAGTAGCCCAGAATTTTAATTGAGATATCCGAGTTAAACATGCGAATTTCTTCATCAAGATTGCTGACATTGTTATTGTGTGTGAAGGTTTGATCGATGAACACCTCATAACGATGGCCGGCCTCTTTAAGTACAAAAGAGTTAATTTGACCTGTGCGTGTCATGAAAGGCTGCAGCAAGCTGTTCATTTGCTGTTGATATTCTGTCTTGATCGTAATCTTATATTCAACATTCACGTAAATCGGAATAGGAATGGACAAGCTCCTGACCACAATCTTCTTATTCTGGCGTGGATAGTAGCGTTGTTCTGTGCCACCGGTGTAGTTCCCCCGGCGCTCGTTACCCACTACAGCAAAGTTTCTTGTCTTGTCTTCTACTATCTGCTTCGCAATAACCCAGCGACCTGTGCGTCCATTGTGTCTTTTAGAATATATCTGCGCCTGAAAGGAGCCTTTGCGTTGTGGGTCTTTTACTATGTTTGTACGCTCGACACTAATAAGGGGCAGGATGAGAGCACCGTTGCTATCTCGCAGGGCTTTATCGTGCTTTACTTGATAAGCTCGCTCCGGGGCCTGCCAAAGAACCGGGACACGCTTCCAGCCTTCGTTTGTGGATGCACCCAGCTCAAGATCATTCTTGAGCCACGAGACCAAAGACCGATCAATCGTCTCTATAGTAGACGAGAGCATTCCAATCTCGCGGAGAGCTAATTCTTCTCCGGGTGGAATCATTGCAAAATCAAAATCATCAGGAAGCATCGAATAAACCCTTTCTTGCTCTGCGGCATCGAGCGGCGATTTCAAACGAGTGGTCAATTTGCCCAAACAAAAGTTTCGGCTCCACCAGTTTAACTATCTCATAGTAATTATCACCATATAATACAAAGTCACCTTCACGTACATACATGTTTTGATCTTGTTCAAGTCTGCGCTTGTGAAAATGGATGTTAATCTCCCAACTTTTATCTACGCCGGCGCCTTCCATGTAATCTGTGGAGAAGTCAGTGAACTCTACAAGTGCATATACGCGAACAGGGGGCAGGTATGTCTTTTCTATAGCCTCACCATAAAGATCATTGAAGTTTGTGCGATCCATATCAATGGGATAGTATAGGATTTGCTGCCCAATAACCTTCTCAATAAGCTCATCATTGACTTGCTTAACAAGATCTCGCTCCTTCTTTCCTAAAAAGAGAGGAGGGGGTGGTGCTGCTGGTCTACTCCATTTGTTGTCTTCTGACATCGATCATATTATCCTACAAAGATTGGCAAGGGGGAATTCTTCAAAGCCTGAACTGCAGCGTCTGTCATCTCGGCATCGGTCTTGGCCAACTCGTTGTAGTTCATCCTGTCAAGGATTTCTATCAACTTATCTCTTAGTTGCTGCTGCTCGTCCTTTGCTTGCGATAAAAGTTCTGCGTGATTTAAGGTGACACTTTCCCCGGGAATTGGCACCGATGTAAATTTACCGCGAATCTGGCCAAGCATTTCTTTACAGACTGCTAACGCATACTTGCGGATCCACTGTTTTCCTATTGCATTGATGTTCTTATAAGGCAAGTTATCAAATGGAACCGAGTTCGGGTTGTTGATTCCGTCTCTGCCGTCATCATAGCCGCTATTGTTGTCCCACGCATTCTGGTTGTCAATGTAAAAGTTAACCCAAATGCGATCATTGAACCCGTCTCCAATCGAGTACGGAGTGGGGAAAAGGCGCAGCTTGTTATCTTTTATCTCATAAGAATAATGGGAAGTCCGAGTGTATAGCGAATCTTCATACATAATTGCCTGCATCTTGTTCTGCCATGTCGGAATAATTTCAAATGTGGAATCATCTGAAAACTGACCGTACGTCGAATAGTTTCCCACGACACCAATACCGCCATAATAGCCGTAGAAGCGCCACATAGCCATTGGGGACTTGTAAAAAACTTTAGTGATGACAACACGCTTGTTGCCAACTTCGCCGGCAAAGGGCACCGCCTTATCGGCGTCGTTCGTACCATCAGCAGACGACGCAGAAATGATGTTTTGAAGATCATAATCCTGCTGGTTCCGCTTTGTCGCAAAAGAAGCAGAGTAAATAGGCACCGTGCCGCCGTAGCCGCCGGCGGTTGCAACTGCATCACCTATCTTACGTGCTTGAGCAAACTGGAACCGGGGGTATTTAAGATTCACGTTTTCTGGACCGGTCAGGCGTTCGCCTAAATGATCAAACGTGCCTGTCTGTTGGCCCAGAACGTCCGACATAATGTTTTCGCTCTGGTGCAAGTTTATAATGTATGAATATTCTAGTACAGCTTCTTCGTATGCTGCATAAACATTGGCCGGCGTTAGCTCGATGTCCACCACNTCACCACCAAGTTTTTTATATACGTAATTTACCTGAAGAGATGCTCCGCTTAGAAAGTCGGAAGATCCTGTGTAAATTCCATACGGAACAGCGGCCGCAACAAGGGCTGCAGAACCGGTTGAGGTGAGCACAATTGCGCTAGTTTGAGACTTTGGGCTAAGATTGGTGGGCATTCAAATAGTTTCCTTCGCAATAATTAGTGAACTGCGAGACAAAACTCCACCTATAATACCGCGCGCACTATAAAGAAAAGCCTTTATGCTGATGCTTCTGAAGAAGTCTTCTTTTTTGTTTTCTTCTTGCGGGTTGTTCTTGTCGTAGTGGGGCGCTTCTTGGTGGTTGTAGTCTTAACCTTGGTCTCTGACTTAACAACAGGGGCCTTTATTGTAACTTCCGGTGCGTGCGCAGTCATTACGACTTCTTGTGCCGGCGGTGCCGGTGGTGCGAGTACGACTTTTGGCGCTAGCTCAACTTTCGTTTCAATCTTCGCAACCGGTGCCGATGGCGCGGTGTTGACGACTGTTTCTGTCTGGCTGTTCAAAAGCGCCATCCGGGGATGTGCACTGTGCTTAATGCCAAACTTGGCCTGTGCACTTCTTAATCTTCGTTTTTTACCCATGTTAACTCCTACTATGGTGTGTAAGTAAATAGTGCTGTTCTCAACAAAAGGAAAACCCCCCAATCCAAAAAGGAAAGGGGGGAGGTAAAAATATAAAAATATATTTTAAGATTTAGACAATTGCATTAATGAATGCGATGTCACACTTAGAATCAAGAATTAACCAGCGACGGGCGCCGACGGTTGCATCGACGCACACTATATGAAACATTGAACCTCTTTTGGCTGCATCATCAAATCCTAAGATTTTGTGCGAGTGGTACGCAGTAGTGTTTGACGAAGCTAAGAGAGCAATGGCAAAACCTTCGATTTTGTTGTCAGTTCCGCTATCTACCACCACCTGTGCTGCGGCGTTATTATTAACAGCAAGACAGAATGTAAGTTCTGCGCCAACTGTTGGATCAGTTGGAAGCGTTATTGTAAAGTTTGCTGCAGCAGCTCCATTGAGCAAGATTACCTTGCCATAGTCGGCTGCTGTAAGTGTTGTGTTTGCGGTGAGTGCACTGCGGACATGCGCATAGCGCGGCCCAAGTTGGTTTGCGTTTTCGTTAATCAGGCTACGAATTCGTGCCCAACCTACTCTTTTGGTTCCCATAATATATTTCTCCTTATATGAATATTAATTAGGTCAATTAA
>JGI24006J15134_10000230_pt1 | contig 38651 bp, 42 predicted proteins | sample LinPmetageLP53_FD_15134 | JGI IMG/M metagenome (IMG submission 15134)
GGCAAACAACTTAAATGATGTTTGGTATCAAAGAGACTTCTTTAAGTTTGGCGCAAGTCCTGGATCCTTAGAATATGATTTCTCCATCATGTTCTTTACTAACTCTGGAATGTTCAACAACTACAACGTGAGTCAGTATTTGCTAATGCAGCAATACTTAAAGCAAGTAAAGAATGTCTTGGGTAAGGCATCGTCTTGGCAGTTGATAAACAACAGGTACTTACACATTTTCCCGGTGCCTGAAAGTAATGAGGAAGGAGTTCTTCTGGAGTTCCGTGCCTTAGATGCTGAGACAGTACACCCAGCATACAAGAACTGGATTCAAAGATATTCGTTAGCCGTATCTAAAGAAATCCTAGGAAGAATTAGGGGTAAGTATCAAACTCTCCCAGGCCCCTCAGGAGGCTCTAGGCTTGACGGTGATACATTATTATCCGAATCACGAGAAGAGAAGCAGATGCTAATTGAAGAGCTTAAAACGGAGATAGAGCAGCCCCCATTATTCGATATTTTCTAACCCCTACTTAATATGAGGTACAAAGTAACCACGCCCCCTACTAACTTTCCTGAGGAGAGAGACTCTAGGCTTTCCTTATTCAAAAAGGTTAAGGATAAGAATCTATTCAATCTAATTGATGCTGAGAACATTAAGCTAGCAGGATCTAGAATATCTGTATACAAGTATGTCGAGTCTAATGATGTTGATGATGTGTACATGGAATCTCGTAAGAAGGCTATTGCGGGAGAACCTGTTAAGTTGTGGGCACATTACGACCCCAGACCCATAGAGGAAAACTTATCACAGTTTGGTGTAGAGATTCAAATAGATCAAGTATTTATATTTAATAAGTCTTACGCTGAAAACATTCTCGGGAGACCTTTGATCATTGGGGATGTCCTAGAGCCTGAGTTCCAAAGCATTAAGTTTGAAGTATTCGAAGTTCAAGAGGATAGCTTTGAGGCTTATGGGGTTTATCATCTTTTAGTCCACGCTAAGGTCCTTAGAGATACTAAGGAAATTCATAATGAAAGTTACTTCAACAGAACGGATGATGTTGGAGGTAAGATCTAGTGAATACTACTAGACTCAAACAGCAAATACATGAGCTAACTACCAACAAGATTAAACCTTCTGTAGCTAATGTATACAAGGAGAGTCTAAGAGAGTTGCTTTCTATCTTTGGTAATCTTCATTACTTTGATGGAAATAATAATAAATTAAGAGTTAAGTCTACTTATGGTAGCCCTGAGAGAATTGTTAGTAGAGCTAAGGCAGATAACACTTTAATCCTTCCATTGATTTCTATAGTGGAATCGGGAACAGATAACTCAGATGAGCGTTTGAGATACAGACCCGTGCTCATTAACGAAACTTTTTGGGATTCTGAAAAGCTTAGAGCTACTAGAGTATTAAGCTTTCCTCCCAGACCAATAAATCTTTCTTATGAGATAAATATCTGGGCCAAGTATAAAGCCGATATGGACATGTTGCGTTCTAGCATCTTTGGAAAGTTTAATCCTGAGATAAATGTAAGAACAAAATACTCTGATTTTAATAAATGTTTTATTGAGTCGGAGCAAGACCTAGGGTCGGTGACAGCCCAAGATGCCCAAGATAGGGTGCTTCAAAAATCTATTACCGTCACGTTAGAAACCTACATTCCTAGTCCAAAATTTACTGTTACAAACACTGGGGAGATCACGTCCTTCCATCACGAAACAGTAATTAAGAATGATAGTAATTCAAGACTTGAAGTCAGAGAAACAGGCACAGACAATTTAACAAAAATTATCAAGGATTAGAGGTAAATAAGGTAGGAGCTATTTATATGAAAATCGTAAAAAACACATCTTTACAGGGATTTTATATTTCCTTTACTACTCCAGAAGGACTTAAAGATATATTTGTAGCCCCCAAGTCTTCAATCGAGACCCCTGATAGTTGGAGTAGCTCAATCGCTGAGAACTTAGTTAAGAGGAGAATGGCTACGATAAAGCATGTAGAGGATCCTGTGTTCCCTGCTCTTGCTCCCCCAAAGCCAGTCAAGTCTTTGAAGTTAAAAAAAGGCAAATAAATAAGAGTACATAACCATGGCATTACCTACTAGTCCTTCCGTTGTAGTCATTGAAAATGACGTTTCAGTTTACACCCCCAATGTTAATTCCAGCGTTGTGGGTATTGTTGGTTTCGCGGATAAAGGTCCGGTAGATAAGCCTACTCTGGTTACTAGTCAGCAAAATCTATTATCTTTGTTTGGTAAGCCTTCGACTCCAATGCCAGGACAAGGGCTTGAGGGTGCTTTAGAAATTCTCGAAGCTACCAATCAACTTTACTTCGTTCGTGCTGCTGGAACAGGTAAAGCAAACGCATCAGGTGTGGTGACTCTTGGAGCCTGCCCTTCAGTTCAACTTTCGGGTGCTGGATGGGACATTTCACAGCCCTCCTCAATCTATTACAGTGTGTCTGACAATGGTGGAAACTTTAAGATAAGCGGAACAGTCGCTATCCCAGCCTCATCTACAACTTACCCTACCAAGCAGTCGCTTCTTTACAATGCTTTCGATCCTGCCATTATAGGGGATCAACCAGTATTTGCTTATGTGGATAGTGCCGGAAATCAATTCTTAGCTTCTAAGTTTGCTGGTTCGGGTGCTGCTCTTCTTGTGAGTGCTGTTGGGTATACTAATAGTACGCTTACTTTTGCTCAAACTGTGGACGCTTCGGGTAACGGATCGACCACTAGCGGGGCTGGAGTACAAGCAGCAGGTTTCCAATCGGATGGTATTAATTTACTAGCAGAAGCTGTTTATCCTGGCACTGGGTATAATCTTAGTGGACTTAGAGATGGAAGCACTCAAGGTGTTTCTGTTGAAATCAATAACTTATCAGTAGAAGATAAACTATCAGTAAACAGTGAGGGTGCTCAAGTCGAACAGTTCCAAGTTGTTCTTTCTCCCTCTGCTGCAAACTCGGTGGAGTTCTTGCTAGTTAATAATGAGTTAAACAACAAATCAGATTATGTTTACGCTGATGTCATAACTACTGCGGGAGCAGCCTACGCTGGCATTCCTGATCAGTTCGGAGAAAAACTATCTGTGGCTGCTAGCTTCAATGGAGAACTTGTAGCAGGCACAGCCACCCCTAGATTTGTAAAGCCTGTTGCTGGAACCTACAGCCTAGCAGGAGGAAACAGTGGCTACGGGGCTACAGAGGATGGGTCAGGAGACAGAACGGCTTTAATAGGAGCCGCTGCAACCAAGACTGGAATATATGCTCTTGATGATGATTCTCTAAACATATCAATTGCCGCTATCCCTGGCATCAGTGATCAAGACGTTCAAAATGCTTTAATCACTCTTGGAGAATCTTCGAAGAACTTCTTGGCACTTATTGCTCCCCCATATGCGGTCGGCAATACTCAAGCCGCTGTTGATTGGTTGAATGGTAAGGGGACTCGAACCGCTGCTGTTAACTCATCTTATGCTGCGGCATACTGGCCTTGGGTCCAAGTATTCAATTCCTTCGCAGGGGCAGAAGAATGGTATGATCCTTCCATCTTTGCTGCAAGGCAATGTGTCTTCACAGACAGTATCGCAGAGCCTTGGTTCGCTCCTGCTGGATTTAGAAGAGGCAGGTTAACTAAGCCTTCGGATGTTGAGCAACCTCTTAACCAAGGGGATAAGGATACACTATACTCAAATGCTGTGAATCCGATCACTAAGGAGCCTCAAGCGGGTATTACCATCTTTGGACAAAAGACCACTCAAAGACTTCCAACTGCTCTTGATAGAGTTAATGTTAGAAGGCTGATGATCTTTATCAGAAAAACTTTGCTTCAACTTGGCAAGCCATTCCAGTTTGAACCCAATGACGTGTTCACTTGGGAGCTAGTAGAGGAAGCTATTAATCCATTCTTAAGTGACCTCAAGGCTAGAAGAGCCATTGTTGCAGGAGCAGTTCAATGTGACTCGGGAACGAATACTCCCCTAAGAGTGGATAGAAACGAGTTATGGTGTTCCGTAACAATTAAGCCTACCAAGGCTGCTGAAACGATTGTCTTTGAAGTAAACCTTACAAGCCAGTCGGCAACAATTAATGGATAGTAATCATGACCTCACTATATAAAGCATCTAGAACCTTCGTAGCAGGCAGAGAATTGCCTGTAGTCTCTACTCAATTAGACTCTGTAAGAACGTATCAGTTTGAGTGTAGATTTGAAGGTGTTCCTGGAAATGAAACAAGTCTTACTACTGCTGCAAAGCAAGTCTCTCCTGTTGCAGGAGCAACCGATGAGATCGTAGTGGACAGAGTTAACGATAAGATGTACTACCCTGGCAAGTTTTCGCCTGAAGCGGTTACTATCACTTTCGATAACCAACTACTTACCGATACCACTCCTGCTCTTTGGGCATGGTTCTCTCAAACCTACAATCCTGTTACAGGAGAAGTAGCTGCTTTATCTCCTCCTGGAGGTGCAGGCACTGGAAATTTAAAGGCGAACAGGCTAAGAATCTTAGAGCTTGATAATGCAAATGAGCCTTTTGCTTCCATCGAACTTTACGGTGTGTACCCTCAAGGTATTAGCTTCTCAGAAAAGAATTACTCCACTAACGAGTTCTCCACGGTAGAAGTTACTTTCCGATACGACTTCCTAGGCTACAAAAGAGACTAGTCTTTAAGCCTTCAATTTACCCCTTAACTACTTACCCCTAGGTACAAGGACATGTCTTTATGCCAACTAAACACAATGATTTGGATGAGGCTTCAGCTAATGGAGCCACGTTTATCGTGAAAGATGAACGATCAGCACTAAAGCTAAAGCGAGAGGAAACTCGCGAAGCAGAAGCTAAGTATAAGGCTATAGTTGCGCGTGAAAACGCTGCTGCTAAATTAGAGCTTGCTAAGATTAGATTGCGGCAAAGCGCAAGTGAAAAAGCTCGTACAAATATCGCACTGACTACACCACTACTGCTAGTGCTGTTGATCGGTGGCTTTATAATTATGCTGGGCACTGGAGCTATCCAAGATGAACATGTCAGTGTGGCATCTGCCCTGCTGACCCTGGTAGCTGGATCCCTTATGCAAAACTTACGGTCCATCGTGTCTGAAGGTGCTGCTGAGGCTTCTGATGCAAAAGCTACGGAAGATACTACCAAACCTAAAACTAAGTAACCCCAGCGTGTAGTCCTTGCCCTAAATATATGGTAAGGGCTATACGCCTATAATGATAGCATGGATTACTTTAAGTTACTTCTAGAGGCATTTAGCGACCTTCATGATCGAAGGCTTAGATTATTGGAGCAGGACACTCTAGATCCAGAAGCAGTAAAGCTAGCAACAACAGCAAGAGCAGCCGGGGAGAAGCTAACATTTTCTCAGGCAAAAGCCAAACCTCAAACACCTCCGAGTGGCAAACCCTTATACGTATGGCAAACCCAAGGAAAACATACATCTAGAAGTGGATTCAAGCCAGGGAAAGTAGTATATAATGATTCCCCTACTCCAAGTTTCGCAAAAACCGTAGATGATGACTGGAATGCATTTGTTGCCAAGTTCGCAAAAGAGGGAGAATCAACAACCACTGATGATACTACGACGGATACAAATACAGACACAGATACGCAAGAGATTCCTCCAGAGGTCATTCCTACTGACGAGGAAATACTGGCTCAACAACTTGCAGAAGCTGCTGCCTCGAAGGATACTACTGCTAAAGTAGCAGCTAATTTTAGATATGTCGATTCCCAGATCGAAAATCTGTGGAAGAATTTACCGGAGGAATTCAAGCGTGAAGAGTATACAGCCCGAGGTCAAAGCTTTAGAAGTTATCTTGTAGGAGAAAGAGCGCAATCTTTCCAAAGGCAATTGCTGTCTAGAAAGTTTTCTTTATCCTTAGGGGAAGGAGATATTTATTCTACTGAGAGTTATAATTTAAGTGACGATCAGATGTCTCGTATCAGTGATAGCTTTAGAGATTTAGTAGGCATAGTTTCTAAGAATGAGTGTGATAAAGATAACAACGTAATAAGAAATTTTTCTAACTCATCCAACACGGGAGACATGATTGTAACTCCCAAAGGAGATGTAGATAAGTCTTTNGCTTTATCATTTTCCAAATCTTCGGGAAGATTCTTAAAAGATCTGTCGGAAGCTGCCGCTCGTATTTGTGGAACTGAAGTTCAGTCTACTAGAGTTACTGCTCCAGTTACTGGTGGAGGGGGAAGCTCTAATAATATTAGAGGTACTGGCTTTGAAATGTTTGAGTTAATTAAAAGTTTAGTAAGACTCAAAGTAAAAGGAGGTGCGTTAGAAAGCTTAATAAAAGAAAAGAGTAATGAATTAGTAGAAAACTTTAACAAGCTAAAAGAAGAGGTTGAACAGATATGGCTAAATGAAGCCAGTATGACAGCAATCGATTCTGATGATAAACAACAGCTTGTAGAACTAGCTAGGGTATTGGCAGATGGTGATAAGGCTAAAAAGCTTCTAGCTAGTATGTCAGATCAAAGCACTTCTAGAAGAAATCCTATGCTCTCTTTGCCCGTAGGAGATCAAGTAGGTAAGGGAAAAAGACAAGACAACCTTGAGTTTTATGCCTCAGAAGAAGAAGCTCTAGCCGCTGCTGCAAGGTCGGGACTTCAAGGAGTAGTTCCTATGTCAGGTAGGGTTGAAGACTTCTTCCCCGATAAAGATGCGGACATCAGGGATGCTTTGTTAAAAGATAAAGTATTTGCAAAGGGACAGGAAGTGTTTACTTTTAAAGTAAGCCTAAAAAACTATCTAAGCTTAGACGCTAATCACCCAGCAAAATATGGGGGAGGTCGCTACAGTACATTCAATAACTTGATTAATGCTGATGATGCTCTTGATATTCAGGCCAACGAGAATTTTGTGAGTACAATTAATGACAACTTACAAATGACNCCTGATGACTTTAAGGATCTCCAAACTTACTCAAAAAGTTTATTTTCNATAGGAAAGGACATATTTAAAACTGCATATAAAACGAAAACTAAAATAGGTAATAAATCAGTTACAGTAAACTCTGGAGAAATTATAGCTAAGGCTGTACTGGAGTCTCTTACTAAGAAATCATTTGGAGATGTTAAAGAAGCTGAGAAAAATGACTTACTCATTTCCGCTGCTAAATTAGTAGGATCTCTTAAAGACGAAACGGAAAAGAAAGCAGCTTACGAAAGAGTTCAAATTCATATGAATGATAGACTCCAAGCTAAAAAAATACAGAAGGATTTGAATAGTCGAAACAAGAAAACAAGACTTAATGCTCAGAGACTCCTTGCATATAAGATGTTCCATGCTGGCGGGTCTGACGATGATAACCTTATCTGTGATTATAGAGGGCTTGATGCCCCTGCTAACCGACATCGCGGGGACAGCTTTATGTTTAAACAGAACGATCCTTTGCGAGATGCTTGGAGGTCAGTACAATCCGGGGATGGGCAATGGAGTCTTGAGATGACAGATTCTGGGCAAACTAAACTTACAAAGAAGATGCCTAAAGGATATACGGGAACGCCTGTAACCCTAACAATGAAGAGTTCTATAAGATCTAATAAGACTAAGGACCCAGAGACAGGGGTAAAAAAGAAGACTGGATACTCCTCAGGATACATTGTTGAGATTAGTAGAGCAGTAATGGAGCAATACTCTAATAACGACTACGAAGAAGATCAGATAGTAGAAACGGAAACTTTAGAGATCCTTAACAGGATTGAATCCTTACTCAAAGAAATGACTAATAGGATTAGTTAAGAGATTCTCAAGCCTAAGGATGTAGATCTTCTGACCCTCTACGTAACCTTCAAAAAGTAGAAAAGAAGAACTATTCTGGGTAGGTTCCTCGTTAGTGAATACTATTGGATCTTTTCGGTCTTGACCTACAATCAATAAAAACTTTTTATTTGCTCTTGTAGAATCTCTGGATGCTTGGGCTATCATACTTAAAGTATTTGATTTAGGATTTAGTAATTCACTAACTCCTTCACTGTTGTATCCTTTCTTACACTCAATAACAAACTTAAACTTCTCTGGAGTAATTAAGTCTCCATGTAGTTGTAAGTGTTTAGGTAGTTTATGAGTAGTAGCAAAAGCTCCTGAACCTGGACTTCTACAGAACTCATCAGTTTCAAATTTCTCATTGAGCATCTTAGCTACTTTATTTTCGAATCTATTCCCTTTAGCTCTAGAGTTAACTTTTTTCTTCTTAGCTGTCCTTAATGGAGTTACGTCAAAATTATCCTTCATTATAAATTATCCCAGACTATAATACACTCATGGAAAAAGAAGTTTCCGTAAACCTTAACAACACTAGTTTTAAATTAACCGAAAGATCAAGAGGAAGAATGAAGATTCAAATTAAGTTTTCTAAAGAAGAAGCGGAAGGGTTCAAGAACTTCTGTATGATTAAGCCTGAGAAATTGGCTGATGAAGAGTTCTACAAGCAAATCTTTTTTGCTGGCTGTAATGCAATGACTGAGCAGATCCAAGCCATGATGAAGGAAAGAAGCTCGGAGCTTGAGAAGCAAAAGGCTGAAGCTTTGGAAGGGTCATCCAGTGAAACCGAAGAACAAGTTACTGATGCATCGACGAAAGAATAATTTCTCTAGCGTTAGAATCAAAACATCTAAGCATTTGCAGGAGGTTATGAGCAAGAACATTACTAGTGATGACTTGTCTTACTACTTGATTCTAAATACTTGGGATAAGCCTTCTAAGTATATTTGGGATAGGCTTCCCGACCAAGGGGGTACTACGGACTTAAACGTCATTGATATCTTTGATATCCCTAACGTGCTCTCTCAGATGAGAGCTATAGTCTCAAAGACTCCAAGGCAAATGAGAGTAGGAGAAGATGCAGCCAGTAGCTCGATCCCTTACTCCTGGCTTTCTGGGTATTCCCAACTACCAATGCTTGTAGTTCTGCATTCAGTAACTAACAAGTCGGGGAAGCAGACTCTTTATCCTAGGATGGTTACCTACAACGGGTCCATCGTAGCGGAGCTAGGGATTTAAGGAAGAGGTTCCGTGTGACGGATAATTGTCCGTCTTAAAATTCTTGTAGGATTCCATCTTTTCTTGATACTTCTTATTCTTTGTATAAATAAGGCGTAGATTGTTAAGGATGACTGTGGTAAAGTAGTTGAATGCCTGCCCAGACTCTCGGTTAAAGTTTTTCAGTACTTTGAGTATGAGCAAGAAGCATTCCTGCTTTGCTTCATCTTTATCAACATTAAATTTGAAGGACATCATTAGTCGATCAATGAGTAGATCAAACATGTGGAAGAGTTCCTCTTCGTTTTCTTTACTCCCTGACTTGAACTCTTGGATCAGTTCTTCGAACTTACTGTTATCTATATAATTTACCACTGATCTATTATAGCCTGTGATAAACCTTTCATTTCGAGAGCCTAACCCTAAGTGTGTTTCTTGTCCCATTCTTGCAAAGCCTTTGCCTACTCATACCGTAATTGAGTATGAGTATGAGAAGGAATGTGACATCCTATTTGTATCCGACTTTCCTAAGATGCACGCTGGTGAGTATGTTGCATTCAGGGCGCAAGAATTCCAGGCAATAAAGCAGGAGCTAGAGAAACATGAGATAGGAGATCTTAGAGTAGGATTTGATACCGCTCTGAAGTGCCCTGTCGCTTCTCCTGATGTAGTATCTGCTGTAGCAAGAAAGCAGTGTAAGGTTCACCTTGAGGATACTGTAGATCATTACAAGCCCACGTTGGTGTTTGCTTGTGGTAAGTTAGCGACTACAATGTTCTATGGAAAGAATGTTGCAGACTCTAAGTCTAGGGGTAAAGTGGTAGACTTCGAAACTCCTAATGGGCATAAGTTTAAGCTTGTGTCTGTTATGCATCCTTACCAGATTGTATCTGAGCCTAAGAATGCATGGTTGTTTTCTAAGGATATTGAGAACTCGTTAGACTCTGAGATCTTTGGTAGGAAGAAAAAGAAGACGATCCCTTATGAGATAGTAGCTTGTGCTTCTGACATAGAGGAGCATGGTAAGGAGTTCCTGAACACTGAGGATCCTGTAGCTGTAGATATTGAGACTACGGGCCTGAACTTCCTGAAGGACATTATCCATACTGTTGCGTTTAGCAAAATGGGTAGCGACATTAAAACTTTAGTAGTACCCATCGACCATAAGGAGTTTAAAGCTGGACCTAAGGCTAAGGAAGAGTTGCTTGCTTTTGTTGCAGGGGTGCTAGCCAATAAGAACAATAGAAAGGTCTTGCAGAATGCTACTTTTGACCTGAAGTTCCTATTGCGCTACGGGGTCTCTGAAGTGTATAATGTATTCGACACCAAGCTAATGCAGCACTTCTTCAATGAGGAAGTTCCTAAGTCACTTAGCGACCTAGTATTTTACTACTTCCCTAATGAGGTCTAATGTTAACTGTAGATAAATCAACCAAGTTTGATTGGAAGAACATCCCTTTCGTGGAGTGTGCTGATGGTAATGCCATGGACACTTACTTTACTATAAAGGTATACTCTAAGCTGCTTGAAGAGTTGCAAGCTAAGAAATTGGAAAAGCTTTATGAGAAGCTTATCTCTCCCTTAACTTTAGCCTTTCGTGACATTGAATTTGAAGGTCTACTTATTGACGAGGAAAAGGTAGCTGAACTCAAACTAGAGCTTGAGACCAGTATTGAAAAGGCAGAGACTGCTCTCCTATCCTCTGATAGGATCCCTGATGATCTTAACCTTAGGTCGAATCAAGCTCTTTGCAGGGTACTATTCTCCATGGAGAAGAATAAGGATAGTGGTGAGTGGGATATTGAAGAGGATGTAGGCTTTGGATTATATCCTTTTGAGTGGACAAAGGGAGGGCAACCCTCTACAAATCAAGAGACGCTTTCAAAGGTAGAAAGTATGATCACAGAGGAATACGTTCGCAGAGGTTTAAATGTCGAGAAGTAGAAGGAATGATAAGGACAAGGAATTAGACATCTCTAAGAGTGTCTTAAGCTCATTGTCAGACGAAAGGGTCACTCAGTTATTCAAGTTCTTTGAGAAGCACTCAGAGTTTAAGAAGCTGTCTAAGCTATACCTGACGTATATTAAAGGTGCTGAACAGGCACTAGAAAATACTGGTAACGGTAGGATGTATGTTAGGTATAGTATTGACGGCACTGTGACAGGACGTTTAAGTAACTCGGGTGCTAACATCACCCCTGGACGATCAAAGGAAGGTAAGATTGGTGTGTCATTCCATACTCTACCTAGAGAGAATCTGTCTGTTAATATCCGAGATTATGTCATTGCTCCTCCTGGCTACAACTTCATTACTATTGATATGAAGGCTATGGAGTTGCGTGTATTGGCTCATATTGCTAACGAGAAGAATATGATCAAGGCTTTCGAGTCTGGTATCGACCTACACAGTTATTCAGCGGGACTAACATTTGGTAAGGATCCTGATGATGTAACCAAGGAAGAACGACAGATTGCTAAAGCTGTATCCTTCTTAACGGTATACGGTGGAACCTCTCACACTCTAGCTGCCAAACAGAATATTCCCGAGGAACAAGCAGAGACGATCATCCAAAACTGGATGGCTGCATTCCCAGGAGTAGGTAACTACATGAACACTGTTAATGATTACATTAAGCAGTTTGGATATGCTAAGACATTGTTTGGTAGATTTAGACACCTACCTAATATTAGATCACCCCAAAGGAACATTCGTTCTGAGGCTTTCCGTCAAGGTCTAAACTTTACTATTCAATCTGCTGCAAGTGACATTCTACTTTGTGGAATGCTTGGAGTAATTGAAAAGCTTAAACCTTTGAAGGGTAAGGTTGTAGCTACCGTTCATGACTCCATTGAGCTTATCTGCCCAAAGGAGGAGACTGAAGAGGTTGTAGGTATTGTAGTTAATGAGTTAGTTAACTATCCCTACCTAAGGAAACACTTTGGTATTAACCTTAGAGTTCCCTTAGGTGTAGATGTCGAAGTTGGAACTAGTTTTGGTAACGGAGTTCCTTACGAGGTATAGCTTACGTATACTAGTTCTCAGTGTCGCCTAGCTTATCATCTGAGCTATGCTTCTCTCCAGGCATTAAAGGAACGAGTCCTCTCATACTTCTAATCTTATTAGAGATCCTTTGAGCTTTTGCCTGACGCTCACTCTTCTCTTTCTTTTTAGCGATTTTAGCTTCGTGTCCTCGCACGCCTTGCTTGTTAACCTCAGTATCCGCTGCGGTAGGCTTCCCTTCCTTACCGTACCCTCCATCCTTAGTAGCTCTCTTGTGGAGCTTCTTTTTTAAGTAGTCTGGATGATTGGAAGACGTGTTAACGGGAACCCCTTCTTTATCGTGCAGCCCCCCTGCTCTTCCTTGGCTATCCCTCTTAGTGTGTTTAGCCTTCTTCTTACTCTCAGGCTTTTCCTTGGCGATAACCTTATCTGCTCTGTTCTTAACAGCTTCAGCACCCTTCTTCATACGCTTTTCTCTCGTCTTAGGATCTGCCTTAGTTTCGTCTGGACTTAACGCCTCTAAAACCTTCTCAGCAAGAGCCATTCGACCCTTCTTAACGAGTTCTGTGGAAGCGTTTTGTTTTCCGGGGAGTGGTCCCGCTGCGCCGGTACCATGGCGACTCAGGAATTTCTCGCGTTTATTATCTACTGTATCATAAGCGGCTTTTCTACTTTTATAATTAGGATCATTCACTGGCGTTTCGTCTTCTTTTTTCCAAGCATCCAGTGTTTGAGCATCTCTACCCTTCCTTACCGCAGCCACACGACTTTGTCTTCTAGACCAAGGTTCTGCTTGGTATATATCTACAGCCTTCTCAGCAAGAGCCATTCGACCCTTCTTAACGATTTCTTTGGAATTGTCGCGACGCCTTCGATTTGCATCTCTAGCTCGGGTAGTATTACCCCCTCCCGCTAATGTGGTCGTAGTTGCCCCACCCCCTGTCCTTTCTGGTTGATCATCTGTAGCTCTTCTTGACCGTGGAGCATTTTTGTCTGCTCTGCCTTCAAAGCGAGGAGAACCCGCAGGTGCTTCTGGAGTTTCTCTTTGGACCGCTCCTTGGGGCTTATCCTCTGACTTACCAGCATTCCAATTATCTATTTCTTTATTCTTAGATGTATCCCTTACTGCTCTCCTAATGTTATCCATGACGGAAAGGTTAGGCTGTTCTAGGTCTGGAGTTTTTGGCTCTGCTGCTTTATTTCTAGCTCTATTAACTGCTCTCCTAGAGGTTCCATATGCTGTTGTTGCTGCTGCTGGTGTTGGCTTCGCTGCTGGTGCTGGTGCTGTTGTTGCTGCTGCTGGTGTTGGCTTCGCTGCTGGTGCTGGTGCTGGTGTTGGCTTCGCTGCTGCTGCTGGTGCTGGTGCTGGTGCTGGCCTCGCTGCTGCTGCTGGTGCTGGTGTTGCTGCTGGTGCCGCTTTAGGAAATTTCGTAGTGCTTGTTTGAATTGGGTCATTTCTATTTTTGTATAAATCACGACCCTTACTTTTAATATCCTCAAAACTAGGAAGTCTGCTCTTAAACTTAGATAATCTTCCTGGAATAGTTTTCGCGCCTCCTGCCCCTCCATCGGGAAGAAGTGGGTTGGGCCTTGGACCGCTTCTACCTCTTACGGAGGTTTGGGGAATGTTCCGCTTTACCGCCCTACCGACAGCAGATCCCGCCTGCTTGTAAGCACTCACTTGCTGTCCAACCTCCCGACCAATTCCACTCGCAATAGCTTTAGCCCTGTCCTTAATCCTATTCCATCTTCCTGGTCGCGGATCACTCACTTCATAGAGGCTAAAAATAGCTTCCTTAATGGCTTTCTTCTTCTTGCTAGCCTTAGTAGGAACACAATTAGGGACTTGCTTCCCACTCTTCATTTTCATGCCATATGCAGTGTAACCCTTCCAACATGCCTCTGCTAGAGCAATACGAGCATCTCGAACTATCTCAGTCGAGCAGTTCCACTTCTTCAATGACAGGCTAAGACGATCTTTGCCCGTATTGTTACTGTCTTTTTGTCTCTTTCTCATGCCACTCATACGGGCACAGAAGGACTTCTTTCTAGCTCCTCCTTGTGGTTGAGGGGCTTTTAGGTCTGACCCTGGATTCTCTCTCTCGTAGGACTTTCTCCCTTTAGCGTTAAGACCTCCTTTCGGATTCTTCCCAGCCTTCTTTGTCCAAGCAGCACCTTCTTCTATTTTATTCTTCATAATCTTTGATCCTAGTCTATTATTCTATAGGTATTTACTCTACACTTCCCACCATATGATTGATAAAATAGACTTTCTCGAAGATAAAAAAAGCTTCGTTTCTCTGGTTGACAGGATGCAGCAAGATCACGCACTAAAGGTTACAAATGCAGCCAGAGTATCCTACGACAATCAGAAGGAGGAGTTTTCGGATAAGGATAAGAAATTAACCAAGTTTCTGTGGGGTCATGAGCATACCTCTCCTTTCCGTCATTCGTATTACACCTTTCAGTTAAAGCTGCCCTTAAATATAGCGAGACAACTGATGAAATATCAGGTAGGATCCACTTTTAGATCTACAGAGATTAATGGGGAGGAAGTGACCATTGAGGAGTTTGATCACATTTACGATGTGGATAAAGGATGTTCTTGGAATGAAGTATCAGGCAGATACACTAAGACTTCTGAAGAGTTTTACATTCCCAAGAACCTAAGGTCGAATCCTGGTCATGGAAACAAACAGTCTTCTGGGGAGTATGTTAATCCCGTAGATAAATACTCTATGGGTCATTTATATGAAGGGGAAATCCAAGAGTATATGGAAGACCAGTGCAAGAGAGCTTCCTACCTGTATAAAAGATTAATTGATAACGGCGTAGCTAAGGAAATGGCTAGGGGTATCCTACCCCAAAATATGTATACAAAGGCTATCTGGACTGTTAGCCTTCAGAGTGTCATCTGGTTTCTACATCAACGTCTTAAGTCGGATGCTCAGTGGGAGATTCAGAAATTGGCAGAAGGAATATACTCCCTAATTAAGGATGACCTAGATAAGCTAGGATTAGACAAGGAGAGCCTGTGAGTAAGTGTTTAATTATTGGGGATACCCATTACGATACTAAGTGTGATGGGTACTTAGAAAATCAAATTGAGTCTACTCTTAAAATTATAAAGGAGCACAAGCCTACACATCTTATATTTTTAGGTGACATCTATCATCACAGGAAGCCTTCACCCGAAGTTGTCGTGGGGGTCCAGAAGCTGTTCTATATGATTAGAATGTTAGTAGAGAATATTTATATCCTTAGGGGTAATCATGATTCCGCTAATAAGTCTGACGATGGCTTAACCTGCTTAGAGACCTTAACATACCCAGGGTCCAAGGTTACTTTGATACAGCATACCTTTTTAGATACTAAGGAGAATATGTTGTTCATACCTCATTACGAAAAAGAAGAAGTAATTCAAGGGAGTTTATCACTCGCTCCTAACTCTGAAACTTTAGTGTTTGGTCACTTTGGGTTTGCTGGTTGTCTCAATGGTGCAGGATTTCATGACTCCTCTTTAGAGCCTAAGGAGTTTAAGAATACTACAATCCTAGGTCATATTCACAGATACGAGAAAGTAGACAATGTCACCGTCCTAGGTACTCCATGGTCTACCAACTACGGTGAGTGTGATTATGATCATGTGGTAGGAGTTATTGAAAAGAAGAAAGGTAAGTGGGGTTCATTGACTACACATAAAGTAACTATCGGTCCTAGGTATTACGTTTGTCCAATGGAGTCCTTAGAGGTGATGAAGGATGAGATCAAGGATCCTAACTACTTTACTCTACTGAGGGTTCTTATTGATAAGTTCTCAGACGACAGTATACATCATCTAAAGTCGGACATATTGGAAAAGTTTTTTGTAGCTTCTGTCGATCTTAAATTTCAGCCTGTCTATGATGCTAAGTTAAACAACAGACTTTCGAACTATGATCCTAATGTTCCTATTAGCAACATTGACAGTGATGTTATTGAGAAGTATATTGAAGAGCAGGCTTCTTCGATTCCCAAGGAATCTCTTCAGGAAGGTCTAGACTTAATTAAAACTTATGAAGATTCAGAAGATTAGCGTTAGAAACTTTTATTCCTACAAGAAACTTGAACTAGACTTCTCTACTTACTCTGGGATAACTCGTATTCTGGGGAAGAACAAGGACTCAGGATCAAGTAACGGTGCAGGTAAGAGTGCAATATTCGAAGCTATCACTTGGGGCTTGTTCGGCCAGACTATCCGAAAGAGTACGGAAGAGGCTCTAGTTAACTCTCAGGAGGGCAAGGATTGCTCTGTAAGCGTCTTTTTAGATAAAGAAGGGCTAGGGCATGTAGAGATTATAAGAAGCAAGAGACCGACCTCTCTTACCCTTAAAGTTAATGGTGTAGTGAGAAACAAAGATCACGCATCTGAGACTCAGAGCTTCATAGAGGATATACTGGATACTGATTACAAGTCTTTTCTTGCCTCAGTAGTATTCGGTCAGCATTCTGATTTCACTTTTTTGGATTCATCCCCAGAGGACAAGAGGAAGATAATCAAGAACTGTTTTAATCTTGATGACTTATACTCCAAGAGAACTGCTGTAAAGCAACTAAAGTCCTCGTTTACGGCAGAGTTTAAAGTACTAAACACTTTAATTGATAATCTTCGGAAAGAGGAAGATGACCTTATAGCTAAGGTCCCAGGCAATCAGTATGAGATTATTGAATTGCCTAGCCTAGAGTCTATCCTAAGTATGGAGAAGACTTTCGATATTATAGACAGGGAAATAAGGGACCATCAAAGGCAGTTAAGGAAAGAAAGGGATAAGCATAGGAGGTTAGTTGACTCTGTAAACTTGGGTGTGTATGAGGACGATAAGTTGTGTCATGCCTGTAACAACACCTATCGAAAGACCCAAGGGCAGGAAGATATTGACGAGATGAGTAAAGATATTTCTATTCTAAAAGATAAGATATCTTTAATTGAAAGTACGATGGAAGAGTTGAGGAGTAAAAAGGAAAAAGAGATTCCTGAGTTTTCGTCTTCACAGTGGGCAAAGTATAACGAGAAAAACAAACTTATTCAAAACTCTCAGGAAAGCACTGACAGGCTTGCCACGGTTAGAACTCAGCTTACTGAGTATGGAGAGCAAACGACCAAACTTCAGTCTCTAATTGAGGTTATGAAGTTCTGGGAAACTGCCTTTAGTGAGAAGGGACTAATTCGTTACATCGTAAGAAACATTTTGGATTATTTCAATATAAAGTCCAATGAGTATGCTTCGATACTAACTAATAATCAGTTCTCTATTGAGTTCAACGATGAACTGTCAGAGACCATCAAGAACAATGGGGTTGTAACAAAGTATATTTCCCTGTCTGGAGGAGAAAAGAGGAAGGTTAACTTGGCTATAATGCTTTCTCTGCAAGAACTTAGTTCAAAAATATCACGAACAAACTGTAACCTGTTGTTCTTTGACGAAGTTTGTGATAATATTGATGAATCTGGTATCCTGGCAGTAAATAACTTGTTAAAAACACTAAACTCTCAATACCCCGAGAAGGTTATTATGGTAATTACCCATAACAACTATCTTCAAGAACTGTTGGGAGAGTCACAGAGCATCACAATAAATAAGAAAAAAGGGATTAGTAGCATATAATGGTAATTAAGCAATTAGACGGTTTAGGGCAGGACATCTTCATGCAACGATACGCATACCCAGGGGAAACCAAGTATGCAGAGCGGTGTAAAGCTATGTCTAAGCATGTCGCTTCCTCGGAAAAGGATGGAGATGTTGAAAAGTATGAAAAGAGATTTTATGATGCTTTGAGTACAGGTGACCTTGTTCCTGGTGGTCGTATTATTTACGGATCAGGAAGAAATCGTCAAAACCTTTTGAACTGCTATGCTATTGAGCCTGAGGATACTGTTGAGTCTATCGGCAAGACTATTCAGGACATGTATCGCATCTCCTGTGGGGGAGGTGGAATTGGTTTCAACTTCTCTAAGATCCGTCCTAAGGGGGATGACGTTGGAAATGTAAAGAACTCGGCACCTGGATCTGTGTCGGTTATGCAAATGATTAATGAGATTGGAAATCATGTTAAAGCAGGTAAAAATAGAAGAACCGCGCTCATGGCAGAACTTAATGTGGATCATCCTGATCTATTGGAGTTTCTGCACGTTAAGCTGGATCTTTCCCAGCTAACTAACTTTAATATTTCAGTAGCTATCACAGATAAGTTTATTGAAGCGTGCGAGAATGGGGACAATTGGGAGTTTAATTTTAATAACAAGGTATACAAGGTATATCAATCGAACAGAATCTCTAGTGATGGAGTTTCTGAGGTAGTTAATATTGTTGCTTTGAATGAAGAGGATGCTTTGGAGCGTGCAAAGCAGCATCACCTACGTCTATGGGATGATAAGTTTGAAAGCGTTGAGGAGGTTAGATTCCCAGCTATTGATCTCTGGAATCGTCTTTGGAAGAACGCTGTTCAGTCGGGTGAGCCAGGGATCTTCAATCTGTCTCTTACAAACAGATACACCAACATGTCGTACTTTCTTGAGATGAATGCCACTAATCCTTGTGGGGAGATTCCTTTGGACAGTTACGCAAACTGTTGCTTGGGCCATATCAATCTTTCTAACATGGTGAATGAGGATGAGACTGATATTGACTGGAAGAGACTCGCCAGAACTATTAGAACTGGCATTCGATTCTTAGACAACGTGCTAACGGTTAATCATTATCCGATTGAGGAGTGTAAGATTGCGGGGGAAAGATCACGACGTATTGGCTTGGGAACTATGGGGCTTCACCACATGCTCATTAAGCTTGGGGTTAAGTATGGCACGGATAAGTGTATTGAGTTCTTGGATCGTTTATACGCAACTATTCGTGATGAATCCTACCTAGCTTCCGTATACATCTCTAGGGAGCGTGGTTCTTTCCCCGAGTTCAATTCTAAGAAGTATCTGTCGGAAGAGTTTGCTAAGACCCTTCCTGCTCGTATTAGAATGCTGATCAAGGAGTATGGAATCCGTAATGCTGTAATGCTTACTGCTGCTCCTACGGGAACTGTAGCTATGGTGCATGGGGTATCTACTGGTATTGAGCCTATCTTTGCTCCAATGTATCGACGTAGGTATCGTGTTGGAAATACCTGGAAGCAAGAAGTAGTGTTGGATCCTATGTTCAAGCGAGCTTTAGAGTCGGGTTCTGATGGGTATCATATTGTTGGAGCTTCGGATGTCCCTCCTCACGAGCATATGGCTGTTCAAGCATGTATCCAAAGATACACCGACAACGCGATAAGTAAGACTATCAATTTGCCTAACGAAGCTAGCCATGAGGAAGTTTCTAGGATGGCTTTGAAGTTTGCCCCTTACCTTAAGGGGATGACTGTTTACAGGTCTGGAAGTAAGGGTAATGAGCCACTAGAGCCTATGCCTCTTACGGAAGAGAACATTCAATTAGCTAAGACCCTTATTGCTGAGGGTAAGGATATTACAGAAATGGCTGAAGAATCTTGCACCGTTGGCGGGGAGTGTGGAGCATAATGACCGATTCACTATTAGAGACTTATAATTGCAAAAAGTGTGGACCTTGTTCCACTTTCGTGGAACGCTCTGAAGAGACGGGGATGTTTTATTACGACAAGCGTGTAGGCAGAAAGATCCACGAGGATAAGGTACCCACACACGACGGAACAGGAGACGTAGAGTATCACCCAGATTGGAAAGGTGATTCTACTTACTGGTATAAGTATGAGCGACAATGGTCTATGGACTACTTTGATACCATTCAATGTCCTACTTGTAAAAAGAAGACAGATAAGAGAGCGTCTATTTATTACTTTAGTGTAGGAGAGAGTCGTAACTCCATTAAATCTTTAAAGGAACGTCAGCGTTTCGCTCGGGAAGGCATGGACAAGAAGCAAGCAGACCAGTTCTTGGAGGAGTCTTGCCAAGCTTCCAAAGATCGTGTCAAATCTAATGGTCGTGTAAGTGAGCACTACAAGAAAGTAGTTCCCGATTATGGCCTTTTAGAGAAACAGGGACACGTAAAGAGGTTGACAGACGATCAGAAGACCTCTAAGGTTAAATATCTGAAAGATGCGAACGTCGGTCTTTCCAAGGAAGGGAGAATAGGTAGAAAACCTAGAAAGTAACTCCCGGTTTCTCGTAACCCCGAAACTATCATACATCATGCCTTATCATCTATCTGACAATATTAAGAAAGGCTCCCTTTGCCTTCTTAAGCACGACGTTGAGTTCTTCTCTCAGATCGTCCCAATCCTAAACCCTGAATACTTTGATTTTCCTGCTTACAAGAATATTTTTCTTGGTGTAAGAAATTACTACGATAAGTACAGGAAGCTCCCGTCAGATTCAATCCTGCCTGATTACATTATTTCTAATGTGTCAGGTGCTGCTGACGAGGGTATCGACTATGAGTCGGTTATTATGGACATTAATGAGATGGACAAAACGATCATGGAAGATCGTGAGTTCATCCTTGATGCGGTTGAAGGCTTTGCCAAAAACAAGGCTATGGACTTGGCAGTTAGAAAGTCTGTAGCAATTCTCAATGACAAGGGAGACATCTCTCAGGTCGAGGAACTTGTGAAGGAGGCTCTACTAATTAATAGGAATGTAGATGTAGGACAAGACTACTTTGACGATGTTGCAGTAAGACTTAAAAGATCTTACGAAATGGCTTCAAAGGATAAATTCCCTACCTTGTTCCCTCATCACAATAAGGAACTAGAAGGTGGATTGTCTCGAAAAGAATTAGCGATGGTAGTAGCCCCTCCAGGGGTAGGAAAGAGTCTTTACCTAGTCAACCAGGGAGCGACATCTATTCTGAACGGGAATAACGTGCTTTATATTTCCTGCGAGATGAGCCAAGATAAGATTGCTGGCAGGTTTGACTCGGTAGTAACCGACTTGAAGAACGCTGCACTAAAGCAACCTCATACTCAAATTAAGTTGAAGGCTAGATTAAATGAGGTTAAGACCAAGACTAATGGAAGGCTTATCATTAAGGAGTTCCCTACGGGACTATCTAATGTAAATCAGATTCGAGCTTTGCTAGTTCAGCTACGCTTGCACAAAGACTTTGTTCCTGATGTTATCATTGTAGATTACTTAGAGCTTCTTAGGCCCAACAGAATTATTGATTCCGAGTATCAAGCACAGCAAAGAATCACAGAAGAGTTGAGAGGTATTGCGGTAGAGCAAAACGCTCTTGTGTGGACGGCAACTCAGACTAACCGACAGGCTAGGAAGGTTGCAATTATCACGGATGCGGAATTAGGAGATAGTTACGGTAAAATTAGACCAGCAGACTGGGTTATCTCTTTAAATCAAACAAAAGAGGAGTACGATGAAGGTGCAATGCGGGTGTATGTTATGAAGGCTCGTGATGCCAGACAGCACTATCTAATCAACGTGTCAGTGGACTACTCGACACTTCAAATTAAGGAGCCTACCAGTGAAAGCCACACCCAGTAAATTTCCGTTTATTACCGATAAATATCACATCTACAATAATCTTATTGACAACAGTATAAGCTCCATAAACTTAGGATGGGCAACTTTTGGATTTGAGTTACATAGTGATCTTTATTACGAAGACTCTAAAGTAGATGGCGTTACAGAATTTGATTCTAGAACTATAAAATTAGAAATGAATCTCTCAGATTTAGATGCTCGTGAGACTATTATTCACGAGATCTATCACTGCATGCTTGAAGGATGTGGGTTAGATGAAAAGAATTTTGATGGAAGTAGAATGTTCCTGACAAATGAGCAACTTGTTGTAGCATTGTCTAAGCAGACTATGATGATACACGCCTTAAACCCAAAACTAAACTCAACTATTTATGCTTGATATCGTAGAAATTGACCCTGGCACTTTAAATCAAGACATCTATCAACATGTCATAACGGTCATCTCTAAAGTCGCTCGGGAGCCTAATATGGCTGCTGATCAGCTTTCTAATATTTCTTCCCAATACGGATACTATTATGGTATAATGATCCGCGCCAAGAGACTTCTAGACAACGCGGTAGAGACCCTAGAAAGTTTCAAGGCTGAATCGAGAACTTTAAAGCGTGAATCAGGAGTTAAGCTTACAGTCGCTGCGGCTGAGGATCACGTTAACTCCCTTAAGGAGACATTTGAATTGACCAGTGAAATTACCCGTCTTAAAGAAAGTTATGGATATGCAAAGGGTATCTGTAACAGCCTTGAGATGAAAAAAGACATGCTTATCCAGCTTTCAGCTAACAGCAGGCAGGAATACAAGCTTAACCAGTAGATCGTTAGCATTTAACAGCAAACCAATAGCCCAAAGGAAAACAAATGGCAAAAACTCTAGCAGAACTTCGTGAAATGCACAACAAGATGATCCAAGAGAAGGACTCATCAGGACAGAAAGGATCTGGTCTAACTGACTGGATTGAATTGAATGAAGGAAGTAACAATGTTCGCTTCCTACCTGGAAAGGATGATCCTATGGAATTCTTCCTCGAAGGAAGTGTTCATAAGTATAAGGATGAGAAGGGTCACACCAAGAACTACAAGTGCCGTCGCACTCAAGGTGAGAAGTGCCCGTTGTGTGATCTATACTATGATCTTTGGGAGCGTCATCGTGACCTTGGTCTAGGTAAGCAGCCCGATGGAAAGAATGTTCCGAGTAAGTTTGGGGACATGGCATCCAAGATTCGTGCTAAGGCCCGTTACTACTCAATTGTGGTTTCTCGAAGCCTTCAGGAGAAGGGTGAGGATCCCGTTAAGTATCTGGCAATGAGTGAGCAATTGTTCTCTCGTGTTATGGGAGCTATGGTCAGCGATGACTTTGTCGATGAGACCGACCCAGACAACACGACTATTATCTCTCTAGATAAGGGAAACGACTTTGATGTTCGACTGACTAAGCAGGGTCAATGGCCTAGCTTTGTGGAGTCTGCTCCAAAGTTTAAGAAGACTCCTGCGGGAACTCCCGCAGATATTGCCGAGTGGATGGAGAATACTCTCGATCTTAAGTCTCTCGTAGAGATCGGCACTTATGAAGTAGGCAAGGAAATCGCGGCTGGTATTGAAGCCTCCCTGAATCCTGTAAAGCCTGAGAATGTTCCTACGGATGAGATTTCTCCTCCTTGGAATGATGAGACCGATAGCGGAGAGTTAAAAGTATGATTAGTAAGAAGTTAATTAGTGGGCTTATGGTTCTGACCTTGGCCCTTTCTATGCAGAGTTGTTCGTTCCTTGAGACGTTATTCAAGGATCAAATGGTGACAACTATTGACAATGTAAAGCCTGAGTGCTTGGACCAAGCTGTGCCAGCCGACTTAGGTTTGATGGACGCTGCTACTAAGGCAAAGTTCGAAGGCACTGGTAAGGTACCTGTCATTATTGCTAAGGAGTGCGTTAAGGACCCTGGCTATAATGCTGTAGATCTTTCTAATCCGGGAGAAGACTGGGTCCACTCAGCATTGGGTATGGGCTTGTCAGTTGCCAGCACTCTAGTGCCTGGGGTAGCAGCTTTTGAGAGTCTTGGACTTTTGCTTTCCCGAAGAAAGAGAAAGCATTATGGTAAGGCATTGAAGGCTGTCGCTCCTACGAACGGTAAGGTGGAAGTAAAGGATGCATTGCTTTCGATGGCAAGTGCTTTGGGTCTGTCCCATAGCTCTAAGACTACAAAGGATACTTTCGAGGAAGATGAGAAGAAGGCGGAGAAAGTAGCTACTTAACTGAAATAAGGGGTTACTGTAAGTTAGGTAGCATACAGAGGATAGGTTATAATAACCTATCCTCTGTTTTTATATGTATACTGGACGGCTATAATACAGTTCTATGGAATTAAACAGAAAGCTGAAGATCCTAGTTGTGTATGCAAATCATGGAGGATGTAGTTATTATCGACAACTGTCTCCAATGAAGATGATGTCTGAAGAGTTAGCGGATAAGGTCGAGGTTCGCTACACTGATAATCCTCTAGAGTTAGACACTAGTTCAGGTTCCATGCCTCCTTCGGAGAAGCTTGATGATATGAACTGGGCAGACATTATATTCATGGCAAATATCCTTAAATGGGGAGGGCCTTATACTGCTAGAGTATGTGGAATTGCTAATGAACTTAAAAAGTTTATGCACTTTGATACTGACGATCTTCTGACAGACTTATACGAGGGTCATCACCTATATGACGTATACAAGGAAAATAAATTAGGTGACATTACTAAGTTTGTCTACGCTAATTCCCATTTAGTGACAGTGACTCAGGCTAAGTTCGCAGAAAGAATTAAACCTTATGTTGGGAAGTGTTTGGCTGTCGTTAAAAATACTTTAGACTATAAGCTGCCTGCTTGGAATCACCCTAAAACAAAGTCTAAGCCTACTAGAGTAGGGTACGCTGCGGGAATTCACCACAGGAACGATGTTAAAGTTTTTAGTAGCATTCCTCACTTAGTAAATCAAAGAGTTGGAAAAGAAAACGTAAAGTGGGATTTTTATGGGCATCCTCCTCCTGACGCTAACAAGCCTAAGGATTCTTGGGAGTCAAAGGTATGGCCTGAGTATATGCAGAGCCTTCTAAAAGGCTTCAAGGGAAACAAAAACTATCAGATACACTATGCACTACCCCCAAACGATTACGGCGTTTACTACGCAAATATGGACGTTGCAATTGCTCCCCTAGAGGACAACGCTTTCAACGATTCCAAGTCGGATATTAAGGTAGCCGAATGCTCCAGATACAAGATTCCTTTAGTGGCAAGCAATGTAGGTTGCTATAATGAAACTATCATAAATGGAGAGACTGGATACTTACTAGATCCAGACGCTCCTAAGTCGGAGTGGGTTAAAATTCTTACTAAGCTGTGCAAGGATAAGAAGCATAGAATGGAGTTAGGCCAAAATCTCCATGATAGAACGAAGGACTTGTTTAACGGGAGAAAGTGTGCCCAGATGCGGTATGATTTATACATTAGAGCAATTACAGATACAGGACATAAAATAAATGATTAAAGTTTTAAGTGGATTTACTGGGCCAGGGGGAAGTACCGTGGCTTTTTGCAATCTTGTTAACCTGTTCAATAAAAATGGGATGAAGGCTTGTCTTTACGGTCCTCATGAGTGGGAGGGTATTAATTGTAAATTTAAAAGAGAAGAGCCTCTAATCAATACTGATGATACTGTAATTTACCATTTCCGAAAGCCTCCAGACAGCCGATGCGCGAAGATGATACTTTCAACTCATGAGACTGAGATTTTTCCTATAAAGGGCATAGAAGGTCTTAAGCATGATGCGGTTCACTTTGTCTCAGATTTTCAAAAGAAGTGGCAAGGCGTTGACGGAACTGTAATACCTAATGTAGTCACTAGATATAGCCCTTCAACCAAACTTAAAAAAGTTGCTGCCGTTATCGGTAGTGTTGACCAGAATAAAAGAACTCAGGAGTCTATACAGAGGGCTTTAGAGGAAGGGCATGATGATGTTAGAGTCTATGGAAATATCACTGATGGGGGTTACTTCGCTACGAAGGTATTGCCCCTTTTAGGAGAGAAAGTCTCTTACAGAGGCGTTTCGAGCGACATGAAGGCTGTATATGCTACTGTCACGGACGTATATCACTCACCCAAGATGGAGACGTTTAATCTTATAAAAGCGGAGTGTAAGTATGCTAATGTGAACTATCATGGAGATGAAGGAAATGATACTCAGGCTGAGTATTGGGATGACGAGAAAATACTAGAATCATGGAAAAGTCTATTAAATTAAGTATAGTCATTGCTTACTACAACAGAAAGGAGTTATTTTTACGGACACTTACCTCTATTAATAGTTCAAAACATGTTGGGTCAATTGAGATTGTTGTTGTAGATGACGGGAGTGTGGAGGAAGAAAGACTGGAGGATATAGTGGGGAATTATTCTTTCCCTATTAATTTAATTAGAGTTGAGCCGAAGGATAAGTGGTATACTAATCCTTGCATACCTTTTAATAAGGGGTTTAAGGCTGCTAAAGGTGACATTGTTATAATTCAGAATCCCGAATGTTACCATATGGGGGACGTAATAGATCATGCCTTATCTAACATCAATGATGAAACCTATATTTCATATGCTACGTATGCTTTATCACAAAAGCAAACGGACTCCTTAGGGACCGAAGAGTTGAAGGTGACTCACCAACCCTCAAACGGGGAAGGTAATGAGGGTTGGTATAATCACGCAAGCATAAATCCAAGACCTTATCATTTTACTTCCTGTATAACTAAACGTAATTTAGATAAGATGGGAGGGTTTGATGAAGAGTATGCTTTGGGGGATGGGTTTGATGATGATGCATTCCTAATGAGAATAAGTAAGGAAATGAACTTACGGGTTATAATTCCTGAAACCCTGGGGGTCCTACACCAGAATCATTATAATGGCGGAGGGTATTTTGATGTTAAATCTTCTCTTGACGGGTTCCATAAACACCCTCATCGACTTTGGAGAAATCAAAATATATTTAATAGAAAGTTAAATGTTAACAATTCTCATAAGCCAGAGAAAAAGTATAATAGCTCTTTCGATAATATTCCTAAAATTGCTCATTTTTACTGGGAAGGGGACAGGTTTTCTTATTTACACTTCTTAAGCATTAAAAGTTTTATTGATAAAAACCCCGATTGGAAATGCTTAGTTCACACAAACAAAGCTAAGGTTGAGGTTAACAATGATGCATGGAGCACTGGCGAGCAAAAAGCGGAGTATACAGGAAAAAATTACTTCAGTAAACTACAAGAATTAGATTTAACTATTAACGAAATAGATTTTGAAGATTTAGGTATAAGTCCTGATCTTAACCCTGTTTATAAATCTGATTTACTTAGATGGTATCTTCTAGGGACTCAAGGAGGTGCATGGATAGATGTTGATATTTTACATCTTAAGCCTCTAAGCACCCTTGGGTATTATATGAAGGATAATTCGGATGGGTGCTTTTGTTATAGCCCTACTCCTATGCCTCACTTTATTATCGGATTCTTCTTGTCAAAGGCTGATAACCCATTCTTTATGCGCCTGTTCGAAGAGGGTAAGAAAGAGCGTCAAATTGACTATCAAATGTATGGCAATAAATTATTAGATAAAGTATACAGAGACCGTGCCCAACAGATCGCAACCCAATCCCATTACCCCCAGATCCCCGAGTCTATGAATATGGAAAATGTTTACTGGGAATCATTTTATGTTCATCCTTGGTTTGAGGTCAATATGTTATTTAACGAGAAACACGATAGGTATAAGGATGAGCATGTAATTGGGGTACACTGGTTTAATGGAAATTCTATAGCCACAGAATTCTGCAATAAATTTGATGAAAATTACAGTGTAGAAAATCCAAAAACTACGATAGAGGAAATTATTAATGACTCACTTTAAAGTAATAATGCCATTTTTTAATGTTGAACCTTGGATAAAAAATGGTATTAAGTCTCTTCGTCAACAAACTTATAAAAATTTTAAATGTCTATTAATAGATGATATGTCAACGGACGGGTCATGTGATCTTATTGAGCAAGAGATAAAAGGTGATAGTAGGTTCAGGCTTTTAAGAAATAGTGAAAAAAAGTATGGGCTTAGAAATTATTATGAGGGGATTAAGTTAACCAATCCTAAAAAAGACGATATAATTATTACCTTAGATGGTGATGATTGGCTTTACAATACTAATGTATTAAAAACCTTAGATACCGTTTATACTGAGAGTGACTGCTGGCTAACTTATGGAAATTATATCAGATACCCGACAGGTGAGTTGGGCCACTGCACAAAATATCCAGACCATGTAATTCAGGGTGGCTTATATAGGCAAGATGTTTGGAGAGCTTCTCAACCAAGAACGTTTAAGTATGGCTTGTGGGAAAAAATAAAGATTGATGATTTGAAGGATGAGGAGGGGAACTTTTACTCTGTCGCTTGGGACTTTGCTTTTATGTTTCCTTTACTAGAAATGTCTGCTGAGAAACATGTTTTTATAGATCAAATTTTATATGTGTATAATAGAGACAATCCTAGTAATGATGACAAGCTTTATATGGATCGTCAAGTAGCCACAGGTGATAAGATTAGAACTTTTAAGCCGTATAAAAGATTAGAATATTTATGAGTAAATTTATTGTAGAAAATCCTAGGGACTTGTTGACTTTTTTGCGATTCGATATTACAGCGAAAACTCTTTACGCTAGGCACAGAGAAAAAGGGGTGGAAAATATATGGGCAAAAAACGTATATGAGCATCATTTGAATGTATGGGGGGGATTTACGGAGAAGTCACCCAAGAAAAATGGTATACAAGATTTTTATAATTCCTACCATAAAGTGTTAGATAGTATAAAGACTAGTGGCTTTAATGAGGATAAGTCTAGAATTCCTGTATCTGAAAATTTTCTACTTTTAAATGGGGCACATAGAGTTTCCGCAGCTATTATACATAATAAACCCGTAGTATGTGAGATTAGTTCTTTAGACTCTGGACAATTGGAGTGCCCCTCATGGTATTTTCAGAATAAAAAAGATATCGTGCCCACTGGGTTAACTGAAGACGTATCTGATTCTATGGCATTAGAGTATACAAGATTAAAGTCCAATACCTATTTGGCAACTGCGTATCAACATACCTTTCCACACGGTAACATAGTAGCAACCACCTTTAAAAAGTATGGTATAAATATTGTATACTCAAAAAATATTACACTTACTCCTAAAGGACAATTAAATTATTTATTGGCATTATACGGTGATGAGGAATGGATGCAGGGGAGTAGAGATTGTGGTTTCCCCGGCGCGACATCCCAACATAGGTATAACTTTTCTCATGGACCGCACATAAAAGCTATTCTGCTTGAGTCTGATTCCGTAGACAAAGTTTTGAAGGCAAAAAAGGAAATTAGAACTTTAGTTGGAGCAGGAAAGGGTTCTATACATACCACCGATACTAGAAAAGAAACGTGGAGGAATGCTTGCATATGTTTTCATACTCCTACTGTTAATTATATGAATGAGTGTGATGTAGGATCATTTCATGAAAGTAAATTCAAGGAGTTTATAACTGAGACTAAAAGAATTATTTCAGATAGTAACGTAGATATCGAAGATGTTTGTGTTGTAGGGAGTGCCCCGTTGGCAGCGTATGGAAAGCGAGAGTGTAGAGACTTTGATATTCTTCATCTTTCTTCTAGATCCACGATAAAATTTAATGATATAATTTCTTCGCATAATGATTATCTTGAGTATTACGATGAATCATTGGAAGAGATAATTTTCAATCCAAACAAGTATTTTTATATTGACGGGTTGAAGTTTATCTCCTTAGAAGGTATGAAAAAGATGAAGTCTATTCGAGGAGAGGAAAAGGATTTTAGGGACATACGGTTGATAGAAAACTGTTTGTAGGTTTTATTTATGGAAAAAAAGAAAAATGTATTAGTTTACTGTGGTACTAACAATGGAGAAGGGTTCTTGAACACTATCAGGTCTAGAAATTGGGATCACATTTATGGCTTTGAAGCTAACCCAACGTTGTATAAAAAAGTTAAAGATCTACTCGCGGGGGATCATAGAGTAAAAATGTATAATACTATTCTTTCAAACTCCCATGGGGAAGAGAAAGATTTTTATATATTAGATGCCAATGGGTCAGGACATGATTACTCCTCCAGCGTTGTAAATAAGTCTGATTGGCTTCCCGAATATGAGAACATGTCGGGGAATCGTATTGAGCTTAAAAGAGTAGTTAAATTAAAGACTACCAATTTAAATATCTTTTTGCATGAAGAAAGTATAACTGAGATTGATTTTTTGCTTACGGACTTGGAAGGTTCTGATTTATTAGTAATTACTACGATAAAAGATTGGATATCGGAAGGAAAGATTAAAAAGATTCAATGTGAGGTTGAGCCTGACTCTATGCCTTGTAAGTATGTAAAGTTAGATAATAAGTTTTCAGGCTTTAACGAGTTGGTGAAAAAGAACTATAATCTAATCGCTAAGTATCAAGACATGCCAGGGTATTTTTGTGTCGATCATGTATGGGCCTTGAAGAATGATAAAAACTAAAGTATACTTCCCTGGAGCCTATGGAGTGTCTAGTAAGAAGATTACTATTTGGTATAGGAAACTTTTATCATCAACTAATGAAACAATTGAGATTGTTGATGATGTAAAGGAGTGTGATTATGTAATCATGCAGGATCAGACAGATGAGAACTTGCCAGAAGATAAGCAAGTTATATTCTTTCAAAAAGAGCCTGATCATGTTAAGCATTATACTTATGATAAAGCTACCCTATATAAGTCCTTTTACCATAGTAAGGGCGAAGGGTGGATGATCCAGACACCATGGCTTAGTATGTCCCATGATGAGTTGGTAGAGATGCCTCCCCCTCCAAAACGACACTTAATATCAGTTGTAGATTCAGGAAGAACTGCGTTGCCGGGGCATCACCTTAGATTACATGCTTTGAATGATATTATTAAGCATGTTCCCAATATTCATTTGTATGGACATATTACAAAAGGAAGAGAAAATACTGGGCATTTTAAAACATGCCTACCTGAAAGAACTAAAGAGGCAGCGTTCCTAGACTATAAGTATGCAGTTGCAATTGAAAATGGAAGAACCCCCTGTTACTTCAGTGAAAAGATTATTGACCCTATCTTGTGTTGGACTACTCCTATTTATTGGGGTTGTTCCAATATCAGCAAATACTTTCCTAAAGGCTCCTTTGTTGAAATAAAAGGGTTAGAAAAGGATGTAGGATCCCATGTGGAGGCTATAATAGAGAGTAAGCATCATGAAGAGAATATGGATGCGTTAGCCGAAGCTAGAGATCTAATTTTGAATAAATATAATCTCATTCCTACTATAGAAAAAGCTCTTGTTTCTAATAACCTTTGGGAGTAGTCTATGCTTAAAATATACTCTAAAAAAAATAGAAAGCTTTTACATTTAGTATACTCGCCCTATCAGTTATCAGACGGAGTAACTGAACTTGTTGATCCTTCAAACTTTATTCAGTGTATGTTTTTAAAGCTCCACAAAGGAAAGATATTCAAAGCTCACCAACACCTTTGGAAGGATGTGACAAACAAGCAAACTATCGCTCAAGAAAGTTGGGTTGTTTTGAAGGGGTCTGCAAGAGGGTATTTTTACGATATAGACGGTGTGTTACTAAATGCCATAGATCTTAAAGAAGGAGATATTACTTTTACTTTAGAGGGAGGTCATCACTTTGAAATATTAGAAGACGATACAATGATTTATGAGTTTAAAACTGGTCCTTATGAGGGGGTAGAAAAGGATAAGAGTTTCCTATGAGTTATACTAAGATTATAGATCTGGGGATGCATCCCTACGCTGATTCGTTTATCCCAGAGAAAGACTTGGGAAGGTCTGAACCTGTGTATCCTCTTCAGTGTGGGTTAGATACGGAGACGGGACACGTTAAGTTAATGTATGAGACAGACCCAGACCAACGGTATAACTTATATCCTTATTCATATACTTCCTCCAATTCAAAAGTTGCTAGGGAGCATTGGGAAGATTACGCCAAACATACTGCTAAAAAAGTAAATCTTCAATCCAACAGTAATGTTATTGAAATTGGATCCAATGACGGATTCCTGTCGGTACAGTATAAAAATATGGGCTGTAGGGTAAGGGGGGTAGACCCATCTAAAGCAATGGCTGATCTTGCAGACGAGCAGGGTATTCCTACTTACTGCACTATCTTTAATTTAGAAAAAGCTTTAATTCTAAAGCCACAGTTAGGGGGTTTGGCCGATCTTATTGTAGCGAATAATGTTTTTAATCATGCAAACGACCCAATAGATTTTGCGTTAGGGATACAGGAACTTCTATCAGATACAGGAACCTTCATTTTTCAAGTACCTTATTGGTATAATACCATTACGGATGAAAAGTTTGACCAAATTTATCATGAACATATCAGTTATTTCACAGTGAAGTCTGCTTGCAATCTTTTAAGCTCGGTAGGATTGAAGGTTTATGATGTGGAATGGGTAGACTATCATGGAGGATCCATTAGGGTCTATGCGTCCAAAGAAGACCGTGAGCAAACAAAGGAGGTACAGGAGTTTATTATCACCGAGGAAGATGCTAACCTGTTCGATCCTGAGTACTATACGGAATTTATGGAAAAGATAAATAAAAAGAGATATTTATTTTTATCTAAGCTGTATAGACTTAAGGGGGGAGGGCATCCAATTGTTGCAGTTGGTGCGGCTGCTAAGGGAAATACCTTCTTAAATTATTACAATTTAGATAATAGCATTATTGATTATGTTACAGATACCTCAGAATACAAGATAGGAAAATATACTCCCTTAAGCAGAATTCCTATTCAAACAGATGCTGAAGTTTTCTCTAAGTATGAGAAAGTTTATGCAGTAATTCTTTCATGGAATATTTCTGCTTTGATTAAAGAGAAGCTTAAGGATATTAACCCAAATATACAATTTCTACTAAAATGAAAAAACGAAATATTAAAGATATAGAAGACACCCTCCTTGAATCACACACAGATGATAGAGGTACGATTGTAGATTTATTTTACAATGAAACCATCCACCATGTAGCTAGAGTAACTTCAGAGCCAGGAGTTATTAGGGGTAATCATTACCACAAAGAAACTACCCAACATATGCTAATGACTCAAGGATCTTTAGAGTATTGGTATAAGGGAGTAGACTCGGATGAACCTGCACAAATGGTGCTTGCTCTCGAAGGGGATATTGTGTCTACTCCCCCCAACGAGATTCATGCTCTTAAGATTGGTCCTGAAGGAAATCAGTTTATTGTTTTCTCGGAAGGTACTAGAGGGGGTCAGGATTATGAGTTGGATACTTTCCGAGTTGAAGATATAATTCTATGAGCTTTAGCAAGGTCAAAGAGTTTGAGGAAAAGATCGCAGAGTTTTATAATGCGCCATACGCTGTTGCCGTAGACTGTTGTACTCATGCGGTTGAGTTATGTTTGCGTTATGATAAGCCCTCTAATGTTACATTTCCTACAAGGACTTATATTTCTATTCCTTTTCTTGGTGATAAATTAGGAATTACTTGGGATTGGGATACTGAGGAGTGGAAAGATTGTTATTATATCGGTGATACGAGGATCGTGGATGCGGCGGTATTATGGAGGGAAGGCAGCTACATCCCAAGAACTTTAATGTGTCTTAGCTTTCAGTTCCAAAAACACCTAAGCTTAGGCAGGGGTGGGATGATTCTGACGGACAACAAAGAAGCTGCCATAGCTTTGAAAAAAATGTCTTATGATGGTCGCCTTCCTGGTATCCCTTGGCGAGATCAGGATATTGACTCCGTAGGGTATCACTATTACATGACTCCTGAGACTGCTGCTCTAGGTATGTCTAAATTAGAAAAAGCTAAGACCGACAAGCCTAGAGAGTGGAGCGTAAACGATTGGCCTGATCTTAGAAATATGAGTGTATTCAAGCATAAGGGACTATAATCCTACTATGGCGAGAGTAGCACTTATTGTTGGTATTAGTGGGCAGGACGGGAGTTACCTAGCAGAATTACTGCTATCTAAAGGGTATGAAGTTCATGGTATCTTAAGGAGAAACTCTGTGTCAGAAAACCAAGACTCTAGAATTAGAGATCTGAATGTTACCTGCCACTATGGGGATCTTTTGGACATTCCCTCCTTAACAAGGATCGTCTCAGAAGTAAAGCCGGACGAAGTTTACAATCTAGGAGCGCAGAGTCATGTTAGGATTAGTTTTGATGTTCCTTCTTTCACAATACAAACAAATGCTTTAGGGGTTTTAAATCTTTTAGAGGTATGCCGATTATTCGTTCCGAAGGTTAAGTTTTACCAAGCAAGTTCTTCTGAGATGTTTGGTAATTCAGTAGATGAGGATGGGTATCAGAGGAAGACTACTGTTATGAATCCTACTTCTCCCTATGGATGTGCAAAGGTAATGGGGTATAACTTAGTTAGGCATTACAGGGCTGCATATGATATGCATACTTGCAACGGGATATTGTTTAATCACGAATCTCCTCGTAGAGGGGCAAACTTTGTCACTAATAAGATTGTGAAGGGGGCTGTAGAAATTAAGAAAGGTCTTAGGAAAGATCTATACTTAGGTAATCTAAATGCTTCCCGAGACTGGGGGCACTCAAAGGATTACGTTAGAGCTATGCATATGATCGTTACCCACGATACCCCCAGTGATTGGGTGGTAGCGACAGGCGAAAGCAGGACCATTCGAGACATGTGTAAGGTAACTTTTGATAGGCTTGGACTTAACTACGAGGACTATGTTAAAGTGGATCCTAAGTACTTTAGACCTCAAGAACTTGATTTTCTACGGGGAGACTCCTCGGAGATTAGGGAAGAGCTAGGTTGGAAGCCTGAATATAGCTTTAAATCCATGGTTGAAGAGATGGTAGACCATTGGATGGAGATTGTATGAAAGACAAGAGGATTTTTATTACTGGGGGCGCGGGATTCTTAGGAACCCACATCGTAGACAGATATCACACATCAAATGATATTACAGTTTACAGTAGGGACGAAGCTAAACACTATTACCTATCTAAAAAATATCCAAAGGTAAACTTCATTATCGGAGATGTTAGGAATCGGGATCATTTAATCAGATCTTGTAAGGATCATGAGGTAGGGATTTTTGCTGCTAGCCTAAAGCAGATTGATATTTGCAGCAAAAATATTGAGGAATCGGCTCAAACCATTATTCAAGGCTCCTTCAACAGTAAGACTGCTGCCCTTGATAACAACTTTGAGTCAGCTTGTTTTATAAGTACGGATAAGAGTCGCTCTGCGACCACTGTGTATGGTGCTATGAAATATGTCGCAGGGGAGTCTTTTATCCTTAACAATGATAAGGTGAGCACTAGATGTAGCACTGCACTGTATGGCAACGTAATGAACTCTACGGGAAGCCTCATTCCCCTTATAAGAAATGCTATTCAAAACAAAATCCGTCTAACCCTTTATAGTAAAGATATGACTAGGTTTATGATCAGTGTTGATGACGCGATCAATCTTATTGACACCTCTCTTAAATTACGAGATGTTACAGTAATCCCTAATCTTAATAGCTTCTTGGTTAAAGATGTCTTTGATATCTACAAGGAAGAGTTTGGACTAGAATACACCATGGGAACCCCCAGAGTGAACGAGAAAATTCATGAGATTATGTCTTCTGAAGAAGAAATACCTAGAATGAAGTATTTAAAAGGAGAAGACTGTTATATGATGGATCCTTATCTGATACATGATACTGTTAAGTTTCCTAATTCTGAATATAGCTCTAAAGATGTGGTTATAGATAAAGAAAGACTATACACTTACTTAAAGGAAAACAACTTTTACTTATGATTAAAGTTCTTACTATTGTCGGTACTCGACCTGAAATTATAAAGCTTAGTGAAGTTATTAAAGTTCTGGATAAGAACACTGTTCATGTCCTAGCTCATACAGGACAGAACTATGACTATGAGTTGAATGAGGTATTCTTTAAGGACTTGGGGGTGAGAACTCCTGACCATTTCTTAGAGGCATCAAAGGGGTCAGCAGCCGCAACTATTGGAGATATTATAGCAAAAACAGATAAGTTGATTGCTGATATTAAGCCTGACGCAGTTCTTCTGTATGGTGACACCAACAGTTGCCTTAGTGTCATCTCTGCGAAAAGACGAAAGGTGCCTATCTTCCACATGGAAGCAGGAAACCGTTGTTTTGATGCTAGGGTTCCTGAGGAGATTAACAGGAAGATTGTTGACCATACCAGTGATATTAATATGCCCTTGTCTGAGCAAGCTAGGACGTATCTGATCAGGGAAGGCATACCTCCAGATAGGATCATTAAGACAGGATCTCCCATGAAGGAAGTTATACACGCTAATATGACTAAGATTATGAGTTCCCGCATCTTGTCTGACTTACAGTTGCATAAAGATAAATATTTCTTAGTTAGTATTCACAGAGAAGAGAATGTAGACTCGCCTAAAAACTTCAAAGATCTTATTACTTCTTTAGAGAAAATTGCAGAAGTCTATGGCTACCCTATAATTGTATCCACTCATCCAAGAACTCGTAAAAAGATGGAAGCATTAGGGTACAAAGATACTAATAGCTTGATTAAGTATTTAAAGCCTTTTGGATTTCATGACTACAATAAGTTGCAGATGAATAGCTTTTGCACTATCTCTGATAGTGGCACGATAGCCGAGGAGTCTTCTATCTTCGGGAGACCAGCGATAACTATCCGGCAAGCGCATGAAAGACCTGAAGGTATGGATGAGGGGACTTTGGTTATGTCTGGTTTAAACGGAAATGATATCATTGACTCTATAAATGTTGTAACTAAGTGTAAGACTCCTAGAGTTGTGGGGGATTATGATGTTGACAATGTATCCGTGAAAGTTTTAAAGATTATACTTTCTTACTATCATTTTATAAATAGAGAGACTTGGAAAAAAATATAATGAGGGTTCTTATTTTAGGCTCGTCAGGAATGCTAGGATCCGCTGTTAAAGAGTATTATTCTTTTGCGTCCATAGATACTGTGAAGAAGAGGTGGCCCAGTGACGAGTTTAAAAGAAAGGTTTCCGAGTTTGATGGAGACCTAATAATTAACTGTGTAGGAGCCATACCTCAAAGAACTAACGACTTTTCTGTGAACAGAGAGCTTCCCGAATTCTTATATAAGCATTGCTCACCAGGGGTTAAAATTATTAACCCTACTAGTGATTGTGTTTTTGAGGGTACGAGTGATAAACCTTATGAAAAACACCATCCTTGTGATGCAAGTTCTGAGTATGGTAAAAGTAAATCTTTCATTCCTCCTTCCAAGTGCAAAAACTTTAAAAGTATTAGGACCTCTGTAGTAGGCTATGATTTAGAAAACAAGGAACTTCTTTCCTGGTTCCTGAGCCAGGAAAGTGCAGTAAAGGGATACACTAATCATTGGTGGAACGGTATAACCACCTATGAGTGGGCAAAGTTGTCCCATAGAGTGTATACAGATTGGGATAGCTTTGATAGCCTTATTCAAGTAGGGACTACTCCTATTACTAAATACGATCTGTTAAATATCATTAAAGATATTTATTTTTGCAATACCGAAATCATTCCCTTTGCGACAGAGAAGAAAGTTAATAGATCTTTAGTAAGCGACATTATTATCCCTTCACTAGCTGAACAATTAAAAGAATTTAAGGATGTAATGGGGATTAATGGCTATAATTGTTATGCTAATCACCAATAAGGAAAAATATGAAACTTAACGAATACCAACAAGAATGTTCACGAACTGCCAATCCTAACATAAGCTGGGAGATGGCTAATCTTAACTGGGCCTTAGGCATTGCTGGGGAGGCTGGTGAATACTGTGAGCTTATTAAGAAGCATACCTTCCATGGAAGGAAGCCTATAGATCTTGATGCCGCTACAAAGGAGCTAGGAGACGTTCTCTACTACGTTGCCATGGCCGCTAGGAATCTACACATTAGCCTGGATGAGGTCGCAGAAGCCAACGTAGCCAAGCTCAGAGGACGTTACCCCGGAGGATTTGTTAGCGGGGGAGGGATCAGGGACGCTAAGAACAACGATGATGAGAATGACGGCTGCTAGTCTTCCTTTAGTTCTTCAGGTTTATATCTCTCTGCTATAGCCTGTCGAACTACCTCTAAAGTATTCTGAGACAGGTCTTTAATACCTTTGTGCTCGCCCTCTAGTCTTCCGATACGAGCATTCAAATCACTTTGATTGTTCGCCTGTTTCATTACAATTTTAAACAAAAAAGCAATAGCCCCAGTGAGGCCAGTTACCAGTGCTGTTATGAACGTGCTGAGTTCTGTTTCCATAGCTAGTTTTAATTATTTAGCTTCTCACTTTGAGGTTTAACCAATTAATATTGGCCGCTTATTCACTTTGAGACTATCATAATCTTATGAACAAAGACATCTTAGCCAAGCTTAAGAGTGCCTCTATGCTATCTGAGCAGGAGCTTACACCGGACCTAATCTCAACGGGTTCCTACGCCTTAAACAAGGTTATTTCAGGCAAGTACACTGGCGGTATTCCTATCGGCATGATTACCCAGTTTATCGGGCAGGCTTCTACTGCTAAGACTGTTTTCGGCACTCACATTCTTCGTGAAGCACAGAGAAGAAATTTCTACTCGATCATTATTGATTCTGAGAACGCCTATAGTCCCAAGTTTGCTGTAACATTAGGTATTGACCCAGAAAAGTTAGTCTACGCTGCCCCCACTACGGTAGAGGACTGCTTCGATACCATTGAAAAACTTATCAGAGAGATTCGCGTAGATGATCCTGATACTCCTATTGTTGTCTTCTATGATTCCCTTGCCGTCTCTCCTTCTAAAGCCGAGATGAATGCTGAAGGGTATGAAGGTAACAATATGCAAGGTGCTACCCGTGCAAAGACTATTGGAGCAGCTTTACGTAAGATCAATCCTATTCTTCGTCCTTTGAAGGTAGCTCTCATTCTGGTAAATCAAATCAGAACTAAGGTAGGCGTTATGTTTGGAGATCCTAGAACTTCTGCCGC
>JGI24006J15134_10000234_pt1 | contig 38558 bp, 47 predicted proteins | sample LinPmetageLP53_FD_15134 | JGI IMG/M metagenome (IMG submission 15134)
AACCCAAAACGCATTTCAGTTGCTGATGGAGTTGTCCACATAGTATTGATTCCTTTTTAAAAAGTTATATTAAAGAACCAGGTCAGCAGAGAGTATTTAAACAAGTCTGCCTTGAGATTTAACAAACAATTTCTATTTGTTAAAGGTATTTTATACTACTTGACAGCTAAAAGCAATAGAGAAAATCATTAAATTGGTCTAGACTATTTTATTAGTCCTACTTTGTATACAGTTTTGCCATTTTCTTTCATGGCAGTTAGTGCTCTCTTACGATTAGTACCATCAGTTTTGTGACTCACATGAACCCAACCAGAATCATCAATACCTGGAGTATAAAACTCCAATATGACTTGGTCGAAGTCGAGGTTGTCTACAATATACTGAGCCAGGTCTGCATTGGCGACACCAGGACACTCTATGTCGGCAGCTTCACCGTGACAGTGTTGTGATTTAGATGAACCGCCTACTGCTTTGTTAAGTTCTGGACCACGATATCCTGAATTGATTGTTGTTACACCAAAATGGTCTCTAACTTTTTGAACAACATTATCAAATAAGGCTTTTGCATTTTCTAGATGGCCTTCATTTGGAGTGTTATCAATATCCATTCGAATAGCTGTTTGACTTTTAGTGAATTCTTGTAATGTGAAATTTTTAGATAATTTCAATTTTATTCTCCCATTGCCTTAACTTTACGGTTATTGGTACGAACACCTGTAGCAAGTGCATCGATTATTGCATTTTTAAAAATATAATCGTTCTTGCCGCCGCTAGCCATAGTTTTAAATTGTTTGTGTAGCTTAAAGTTCTTATCAGTTTTCTTGTGTGGTTTCTTTTTATAATCTATATCTGCCATTATATATCTCCAATGTTAGGAAAGTGGGAGTTTAAAAACTCCCACCGTTCATTTACCTTTACCTGTTTTACCTTCATTTAATAGTTCTGGCTTAAATAAATTAAGCGCTTCATCACTAATTTCAATATTGCGAGGTTTCTTATGTTCAGGAATTACATTCTCTAAACCTATTCGTAAGATGCCATCTGTATATTCAGCACCACGAACTTCCACCGTATCGGCAATTTTGACTGTTTTGGTAAAAGAGCGAAGACCAATACCTCGATGTAAATATTCAATATCTGATAAATCTACATTTTTGGATTGTTCATCTTTGTTGCCCTTAATTATTAAATGGCCATCATCAACCTTAATATCAATCTCAGACTTATTATATCCAGCCACAGCGAGTTCTACCACATAATGGTATTCATCTACTTTAACGATGTTGTGAGGTGGAAATGAGGTTTGACTATTGTTGTTAGGTGTTGATGCTAGCATCTGTTCAACTTCACCGAATAGTTGTTCGAATCCGAGTGTAGAATTGTATAGAGGGCTAAATGAAAAGCGTTGACTTAATGTCATGTTATTTCTCCTTGTGTTAAGCGAGTTTCAAAAAAGATGACCCCGAAGGCATCATCAAATCGGCAGTTTTAAACTGGTCTGCCAACCAGATTCTTATTTATAAAGCATTGCTTTAATTATTCGTGTTCTTGTGGTTTTTTGCCTATGTTATATTTTGCAATTAATTCCCAATCATCTTTTTCTTTGTATGAGATAATCTTTATTTGATGTAGAGGTGCAACATTATCTTCTAATGCTTTTGGTTTTAGAATTTTAACTAAAGCCCATTCCTCTAATAGTTTTGCAATTGCATTTCTTCTTTGTATATCATTTTCAGATATGTTAGATGGTTTTCCATCCAAGCCAAACAATTCCTTAAAATGTACAATATAATATCTACCTTGTTTATGTAATATATGACAAGATTGATATAGAATCTTTTCTTTACGAGAAGATACACCAATTCGTGTGAGTGTCTCACGAACCTTTAAAAAGTCATCTTGATGATTAAGAGTGACTTCAATGAAATCGTTTAAGTCTACCATAAATTTACCCTTTCTTACCTAAGCCGCCTGTATTGACTGAATTGGCAATTTCTTCTATTTGCAATTTTGTGAGGGTTGAGAGAACTTCTCTAGCTTTTGAATTTGAGATATTATAGACCTGTTTGATACATTCTATATTTGCAATCTTCTCAGTCTTCACCCATTTAGCAAACGGTCTTTTGCTTTTTCTAACTATATTTAGTAAAAAATCATTCTGCAATTTACTTTCTAGGTGATGATGTTGATTCATTTCATTAGCATAAAATATACAGTCTTTATGGTAGGATAAAGTACGATTAATTAAAAATGGTTTATAACCAAGTTCAGTTATATCATCAACAATTAATTGTTTGCCACCGTATAATATTTGATTTGAGTAATCGAATGGGCTACTCATTATTTAAATTCGCAGTTAGCCATCAATTCAGTTAAACATGCAACTAAATTAATTTCTGAATCAGCTACAAAAGCGTTCTTGTATTGATAGTCTGCTATAATCAATACTGCTTGAGGTATCGATTCTTTCTTCATCATATCATAAAGAGCTTCATAAACTTGTCTAAACACCGTATTAGAATCTATGTCGGTTGTTGCAACCCATTTACGAATTGAATTAAAGTTCTTCTCTTTTAGATATTGAGTAATCTGGTCAATTTGAACATTGCCAATATGAGCCAAAATGCCTGTATCAATCTTTCCAAATTGTGAGTATCTTTGTAACTCATTAATCACTCTTCTGAAATCAGGAAAATGTTTCTTAATCAATTCAGCAATTACAGCTTTCTCATAATCAACTTCTTCTGATACTAGAACTGATTCGATTCTTTGCATAAACTGTTTGGCAATTTGAGACTTCTCATTGCCTTTAAGTGAGAATTCAACACCTGCACATCTAGAATGTAATGGTTCAATAATACGATTCTTATAATTACAAGTAAAGATGAATGAACAGTTTCCTGAGAATTCTTCTATTGCATTACGAAGAGCCGGTTGAGTTGAATTTGGATTTAGATAGTCTGCTTCATCCATGATAATAACTTTTCTGCCACCAACAAGTGACATTGAAGAAGCATAGTTTTTGATTTTAGTTCTGAATGTATCAATACCACTTTCGTCAGAACCATTAATGACTAGATAGTCACAACCAATTTCTTCGCACATAGCCTTTGCAACAGTTGTTTTACCAACACCTGCACCACCAGATAAAAGAAGATTGGGAATACTTTTTTGATTGACATACTCTTGAAATGGTTTCTTTAACCTTTCAGGTAATATACAATCTGCTATTTTCTTTGGTCTATATTTCTCGACCCATAATAAATGTTCCATTGTTCACACACCTCATAATATAATATAATAAATTAAGATTCAAACTTAGAACCTTGTTCAGTTGTCACCCAATATTGTAAATCAATATCTTTGTTTTTGAAATGCGAAATACCTTTTGATGAAATATTTACATCATAGTTACCTGGCATTAGTTTAGATAAGTTCTCTGTTTTGAAAACCATTTTATAAACTTTGCCATCGCCTTCAGCAATTTCAAGAGTGTTTGTGTGTGATGAATCGTTAGAAGTATCTAGAGTAGCAAGATTAACTTTTGCACCTGTAGATTCAACTGCGATTTGTGGAGAGGCCAGAACTGCAGCTGTTCTCATGATATCACTAAAATCATCAGCACTCAATGATATAGAAATCTCTGGTTCAGGCATTGCAAGTTCTTTTTCTGGAGGAGTAACAATCATTGTTGGTTCACAAAAACGATATTTTGTTTTTGAACGGCCTTTGTTACTCACAATGATTACATTTTTATCTTCAAATTCAAATGTCGGGTCAGTGCCTAACGAGATAACAGATAAAAAGTTGTTTAGGTCATAAACGCCAAAGTCTGCAGGAACTTCTTCAGTAATATTCACTTGTGCTAGAATATTCTTATGAGAAGATACAGTCTTTAGTGTCTTGCCTGCTTTAAATAAAATACCTTGGTTTATTGCACCAAAGTTTTTTAATATCGATAATGTTTCTGTCGAAAGTTTCATAATATAGTTTCACCTTATAATAATAAATTTTGTTTCTTTTCACTTACTTTAACATCCTACTACAAATATTGACATAAAAGAGGTAAACTTGAATTAAAATTCAAACTTAAGTCCAATGCCAAATCCATTTGAATCACTATCACCTCTTTTTAAATCATACCCGGCATTTAGTGATGTGTCTTCTAAAATCTTATAACTTATTCCTAATTTAATTGTTTGGTCATTTTGCTTATGGCCAGTATCGAATGAATCACGAAAACGATAGCCAATTTTAGTTGACATCTTATCGTTAATTTTATATTTTACTGAAGGAGTTATAGACCAATAACCAAAGTTATCTTTTGTGGTGTATTTGTTACCAATACCAAATCTCAATGAAGAACTCCAATCATCGGCAAGTTTATGTTTACCAATAACAGCAGCCTCTACTCTTGTGTTATTACTACCAGAATCTTTGTCTTTGATTCTTGAAGATATTTCAGCATCAAAGTATTCATTAATATGTTTACCAAACTTAGCAGACCATTTAACAGCATCACTTCCTCCTGTGTTACTCTTTTCTATTCCATATTTAATGCCGGTATAATATGAGGTCTCTTCTGCAATAACATTTGTGGTCAACAATAAAGCTATGAGGGTTTTTTTCAATCTAAGGCCTCCATTTGTTTGATTCTTTCTAGTCTAATTTTCTCAAAGGCTACTTTTAATTCTTCAGGAGACATGGTTGATATATCTGGATATTCATTAACAACCACTTCTTTTTCACATAAAAAGTTACAACCTATCTTATAGAATATTTGATACCAAATTGTAAAGAAGAATAATATACAAAAATAGAGAACTGCTTTATTGAAATAATATCTCACTATTTTACCATGAAAATGTCATCAGTCAACATTCTATTCACTTCAAGTTCTAGATTAGCAATGGTGCTATTGTTTTCAATTGTATAATCAATATGGCATCCAACCCAATCAAATTCTGAAGAATGTATTCCAAGGTTTTGTATATTATATTTTGCAGAAGCCCAACTATAGTTTCTCTTAGGTCCTTTATTCAAAGTTACAGCATCTTGAAACCAAGATACTTCTGGTCCTCGGATTATTCTAACAATTTTGCCACCGTGGTCATGAATCATTTCAATTTCATTGCGAAATCTAACATCGGTAACAACAGTGTTGGCATCTTGAGCTCTTTTCATGAGTGAGTGAACCCATATATCTTTATGAAAGACATTACGACCACCTTCTGTACCTAATAATTGTAAGGCATCTCTTGGTGTAAAATCTCGGTTAAAGGCTGATGACCAATACTTATCGGGAATTTCTCGCCAATTTCTGGACTCTTCTGAATCTCCCTCAAGCAATCTTCTATCCCATGCAAATATTTCAGCACAAGCATCTTTTAATGGTTTAGCAAAACTATCTTTAACATATCCTTGTTTTTGAATAATATCTCCGACAGTTCCTTTGCCTGACCCCATAAAGCCGACAATGCCGATTAACATTATAGTTTACCTGTGTATTTTGCAACTGCACCCATATCACCGGTGAAGGCATAAGTTCCAATATGGTGAGTTTTCATCCAAGGACATAACCAGATTTTACCACCAGTTTTTCGCCACATTTGGCAGAACATATAATCTTCTGATAGATATCGGTCAGTACCACCACCAGTATAACTATCTTTTGTATCAATGATTGTATCAAAGAAAGCATGAATATAATTCTTGCCATCAAAATGTTCTTGACCAACATGGTCTGGTTTATATCTAATTAAAGGAAATTCTTCTTTCATCTTATCGAACACTTGGCGTTTAATCATCATATGACCTGTGCCAATTTCCATTACTTCAATCGGGTCTGTTATTGTAAATTGTTTTGTGCCTTTAACAACATTAAATACATATTCGCCAACCACTTTACTTAAATTTTTAACATCCATATCAGGATGTTTTCTTGCTGTCTCAGCAATATTTTTCCAATTCATTGATTTTTTAGGGTAAGGTCCGCCAACAATATCCTTATCTAATGCCAATAAAGCAATGATATCTTGTGGGTTGAATTGAACATCTGCATCAATAAACATCAGGTGAGTATATCCTGACCTTAAGAATTCATCTGCAAGGTAGTTTCTAGCACGAGTGATTAAAGATTCGTTGAATAGAAAAGAAAACTTAGTTTCGATTCCGTATTTCATCATTTGGGTTTGTAGGTCTAATGCGGCTTTGGCATAAAGACCAAAACACTGACCGCCATACATTGGTGTTGCTATAAAAAGTTTACACTTTTTCAGTTCATCTACATTAATTTTGAGTTCCATAATATATCCATTAGAGTTAAATAAAAAAAAGGAGCAATATTATTTATATCACTCCTAATTTAAGTTAAAGCTCTATTCTAACCGAAAGCTTTTTCGCCACGAAGGCGTAAATACTCAACACCGGCAGCAACAACTTTTCTAGTTGGTGTACCCATGCGATAGAATGTTACTTTTTTTCCATTCACCGTTTTGGCATTCGTGTAAATAGCATGACCTTCTTTGCGAAGTTCATCAACTCGGGCTGCAACATTTTTAATACCAAATGTTGATTGAGCCTTGGCTACAGTTAGTGTATTGTAACCTGTTGGTTTTGATAGATAACCTAAGATTTTAGATTTACCTGATTTTGATACTCTAGTCATAAAAAACTCCATGATGTATTTTGATTGCATTACAAAGAACAATCAAGCGTGCAATCTTTCACTTGATTGTATAATTATATCAGAAAAACAATCTGAATGAGGCAAACTTAGGCTCTATTGCCTAAGTAAGTTGTGATGGATGTAATTCATTATCGCCATCACTTTTAATCTCTTCTAATACCTCTTCATCTGTTTTTTCTTCATCTGTATTTTCAACAGTGAAAGCCTCATCGCCAGCATCGACCTTTGTGTAAAGGTCAAGGAACGAAATCTTGGTTTCATCATCGAATCTATTTAAACATAGTTCTAACGATTTGGTTTTATCACCGAAGATACTTAAAGTCTCAACGACTTGAACCAATCTTCTAGTTGAAACAACTTCATCGCAACCACCTTCAGCGAAAGTTTTTCTAATCGCATCAGCCCAAGTAACAAGTTTAGTGGCAAAATCATCATCAGTCAAACCACTTTTAGCAAGTTCTCCGATAATAATTTTTTTCTCAACAGAAGCAGGTGGCCATTCTTGTTCGTAAGTATTTCTAAATCTTTCTAAGAAAGCTTCGTTAAGAATGTTTGTAAACATATAACGGCCGTCATCAGAACCTTTACCTTTTGTATTCGCAGTGGCGAAGACCGTGAACCCAGGAGAGGGAGCAACCAATTCGCCTTTTTTCTTAAGCAAAAATGGTTTACCTTCTAGCACACGCTGAAGACATGAAAGGTTCTGAGCGCCGTAATCAATCTCATCAATACATAATACTGCACCTTGTCTAGCAGCAGTAGTAACAGGACCATCTCTCCATTCCATCTGACCATTGATTAACACATAGTTACCAAGTAAGTCTGATTCATCAGTCTCAGGTGTCATTGAAACAATCACACACTTACGCTTTAGTTTAGCACAAGCTTGCTCAATAGACATTGTTTTACCATTACCAGAATGGCCTGAAACGAACACAGGAAAGAATTTGCCTGATTTAACAATTGAAAGAATATCCGCAAAGTTACCGAAAGGCACATAGTTGTCATAGACATCTGGAACTAAATTTGTAATAGCAAGTTCAGTCGTAACATTTGCGATACGACTTCCTGAATCTTCTATCTCAATTTTAGTAGGCACAAAAGGAATAACTTTTGCAGAGGAAACTTTTAATCTAGCTCCGCCTGGTTGTAATGCAATTGAAATATCTTGTGGCACTTTATACTGGCCTCTAGATAATTTATTTACATCTTTTTTTGTAAACCAACCGAAACTTTTTAGACCAACTTCTTGGCCAAGTTTGTTTAGTTCTGTTCTCGAAACCGAATCTTGGCCGGTTTCTTTGAGCTTCTGAAGAAACTCTTTTCGTATCACATTTAAATCACTCATAATATACTTTCTCCTAATTTCACTCAGCGGTTTTTCACTGTTATTACTCAATTTCTACAACCATTATAACACAACTGGACCAAAAGTCAAGCACTTTCGAGCATTTAAGCAGCAATTTTATCAATAAATTTACTCACCAGAACTCTGTTCACAACTTTTGATTTATTCACTTTCATAAATGCATTTTTTAATTTGTTAGCAGTTACTTTTCCTGATACTTCGACTTCTTTGTCAGCAGCATTTAAGTCTTTGCCTCCAAGAATCATGTAGAAATCATCATAGTTTGGTTTTTGAGAAACCAATAATTTTTCTTTTCTAAATATTTTAACAATATTCTTTTGATATTCCCACTTCTCATATCCTTTATCACTAACAGTTTGACCATCTGCATTTACATATTGTCTGTAAATAGCGTCTTTAACTTCTCTTGAATTTGGAGCAACAATATAGAAACCAATAATTTTAGAACCGGTTAACTTTTTAAACCAATCCATAGTATTAAGAAATACTTGATTTGTATTATAATGTCCCTGTTTGATTCTAGATGTAAATCTTATTGAATCATCTTTAAGAACTATGTTAGTTTCTTGAGTGTCCATTCTTTTAGTATGTTCATGTGGAGAATGTTCTTCTTTAGGCATATATTTATTTTTTAACACATGGTCTTCTGGATATTTTTGATATTCATTCAAACCAAAAGCAGTGTAGTCGTGACAATAGTCAGCATCGCCATCATGTATAATAATTAAATTAACAATGTCAAGACCTCTAGAAGCTTTGAACTCGTTAGTATATTTACCAAGAGCAACTAATGCTTGAAGCAGTGGAGTATTTGTTAATCTTTCACTCTTTGGTGTATAAGGTCTATTCACTGAATCATATCTAAGACCGTGGTCATATGATTTTGATAACAGTAACATGTTTTGAACTGCTTTAGTATACTCAGCTTTATTCATATTTGAATTAAGATATTCTCTTAAGACAACATTTTGTAGTTTTAATGTACCGACTTTAGTTTCAAACGATTGAAGGTCACTATCTTGTTTATAAGTTTTACTATCAAATTCTATATCTCTATCCATATACCAAGTTGTAGTAGTATCTGAAAATGTTTGAACTGTAAATGGAATATTTACTTTTCTACAAAAACTAGAAAGTATTAATACTTGTTCAATAGCACCTTGAATATTATCCCACATTGAACCAGAATAATCTAATAATAGAACTAGTCCGTGAGATTTGCCTTCAGGAATACTTGTCATCTTTTTAAAGATATCATCATTGAATTTATAAGAAGCAAGTTTGTTAATATCTAAATCACCAGTACTTGCAATTTTTCTTTTGCCATAAACTTTGGCAGCTTTTTTCATTTCGAATTCTTTAGCAAGTAAAGCTACAAACTTATCATTTTTCTTTTTAAAGTCATTGTAGATTTCATCTTTGAAACCTTTCTTAAAATATCCTTGAAGTTCTTGGTCTTGAAAATCTTTAGCTAATAATTCTTGAACTTTTTTAGCAGGAGTAATAATATTTTTCATGATAGGTTTAGGAAAGTCAAGGTAAATAAACTCTTTGCTTTCTTCGTCAACTAATGAGTTTTCATTATGTCTATAATTCTCATCAGTTTCACATCTTGGTCCATTATCAATTTCTGATTCTTCATAACCCGAATCTTTAAATCTATTTATTCCTGCAACTTGACCATCTTCATCTCCATCTTCTTCATCAGAATCTTCATCATCAACATCTGTTTGATTTTTATTTTCACTTTCGTCTTTATCTTCTTCATCAGAATCCGAATCTGAATTATTTCCATCATTATCACCGTCTTTGCTGTCATCATCTTTAGAATCATTACTTTCATATTCATCGTAATCGCCTTCTTCTTCATCAGGGTCTTCAGAAAAGAATTGTTCTTGTTGTGACATCATTTCATCTTCATAGTCTAATTGTTCTTCAGTTGAATATGCATATATATCATTCGTAACATTAACAACTTCTGACCATGATTCCGTAGTCTTAACTCTTTCTAATAATTTAGTTTCTTCTTCATTAAAATCAAGAGCCATAGTATATTGTGATTTAGTGAAAAGATTTAGTCTATCGATAAAAGCTAATTTGTTAGCATCTCTACCTTTAAGACCAAAGAAATCTTTTTCTCTTAAATCAGCATATGCTGTCTTGAATGATTTTTTTAGACCTGGATATTTTCTTTGTACACGCTTCTCAATTCTCGCATCTTCAATTACATTTAAAAAGTTTTTGTAATTCTTACCTTTATTATTAATTGTAACTGCATCATGCCATCCTTCAGCAGGTGTATACAGAGCGTGACCAACTTCATGTCCGCAAAGCAAATCATAAGTTGTACCTATCATATCAGTCCAGATTGGAAGATATAATATTCTGTTTTTAGGGTCGAACTTTGCAGTAGAAATCTTCTGATGTTCGATTGTTAAATTTTCATTAGCCATCAGTTTTGCTAACTGAGACTTCTGTTCTTGTAATAAATTGTCTTCTTTTTTCACTATCATGTAATCCATTATACAGATTTCCATGCAAAAGTCAAGCACTTTCGAGCTTTATTTTAGCAATTTAATGATAAGTTTTACTTATTAAAGAACTCAATAAGTGGAGCGGAGATTAGGATTCGCACCTAAAGAATTGACTGGACGCCACTTCTGTTCTACTACTTCTCCGCAAAAATTGGAGCGGTGTGCCAGATTCGCACTGACTGATTAAACGGGAAGAATAATCTGTTCTACTAACCCACCGCAATTAAGTAACCATTATACATGATTGACATCATAAGTCAAGCATTATATCCATTATTACCGACCAACTTGGTCTAGATAATAATCTTTAGTTTCTTCCCACGATAACACTGTTAAGTTATCATAGAATAATGTTTCTGTAGAAACTCGGTTTGATTCTTTTAAATTTCTAATTCTCTTTGTTGCATATCTTTCTTTCCATAAAGTTACCAGAGCTTCAGTTGAAGTATCAAATGATTTTACTAATTTGTCTTCAGTAATATCACCTCTTAAGAACTCAGCTGAATTATTGTATAAAGGAGAAAAGTATATACCTCTGGCATGAGCTGATTGTGTTAATGCTTTATCCATTTTCATTTGTGAATATGCAAATGATAGTGACCTATTCTTATGGTCTCTTTTGTGTGGTTGCCCACTTGGTTTCTTTGCAACATACCATTCAAAGTATTTTCTGGTATGATTTTTCTTTATCCAATCATTGATTCTATTTCTTGTCACTCTTCTTGGTTCAAACTTAACTGAACCTGCAGTGAAGCCCATTTTCTTCCAGTGTTTAAGTCTATCGTATTGTGATAATCCATGAAGTTTCGCTTTACCATATAAGGATGTAGTTGTAACGCCTATTAGCGTGTCACCATACAATTCTTTCCATAGTTTCTGTATCTTATCATCTAAACATAATAGTGCTAGTAACTTACCACCTGTGTAGTTGTAACCTAAAGGTTGTAGAGGAACAATCGTAGAACCAATTGCTGTATGATTAATCATTGAACCTTGTGTTTTAAGTTCTCTACTCCATCCAATAAAGTTATCTCTAGGTGTTAAGTCTAGAAAATCTGATGAGATACAAATAACGCCAAGATATTTTTTAGTTGGTTTGTCTCTAACGATGAAGTTAAGATTACGACCAATATTAGCATTGTTTTTCATTGTAGACGAGAATGTTCTAATAACATTCCATAGTTCTGGCAAGTCTTCTTGTTTGTTTGCATATATGAGTTCAGGTTCTATCTTCATAAATTCATCTATGTCTTGTGGATTCCAAACATTATTTTTAACTTCTTCAATAGCCATTCTTTGTTTATCGTTGGCTAAAACTTTTTTCTCGCCTTCCCATAAATCATTAACCATTGTGAATGGATATTTTTCTTGAACTTCGCACCACTTTTGATATAGTGTATATTCTTTTACATCCATCTTTGATACAAATTCAAGGTCTGTAATAGTCTCTTGTTTAATTTGTTCAAAGTCGGGGTCATCCATATCTTCTACAGGATTGGCGGCTGACCATTTTTCCCACTGAACTTCTACATCATCTTTTGTATAATCAATTGCCATTTATGCTTCGTTCCATTTAAAATTGTTTTTCTGTTTTCTTGTTTCAGTCTTCATTAGTTTATCTTGCTTTTTCTTTGCTAAGGATAACACAAGATTGGACACTTGTGAGGTAAACTTTATTCCGTTCATATGGTCTAGCTCATGTTGAAAACATCTTGCTAACATTCCATCTAAATGTTTATTCACCGTTTCGCCATTCTCATCTTGATATTCAACATCAATATCTTCGTATCTCTTTACAGAAAGAATTAGACCAGGAAAAGATAAACAACCCTCGTCAAGCTTAATATCATTTTGGCCAAATGCAATCAATTTAGGATTAATACAAACCATCTCTTCACCTAGATGTGAAATTAAAAACATTCTTGTTGGCACATTACATTGATTAGCTGATAGACCAATACCACCAAACTTTCTCATGGTCATTTTCATTCTTGCTATGAGAGTTCTCATGTTAGCATTAGGTAAAGCTTCATCATAAACAGGCATTGTTTCACTTAGTAATGGAAGTTGGTCATCATATAAATCTAATGGTTCATCTCTGAGTTTTTTTACCTCTTCAGTTGGGGTTTCTTTTGGTTCTGGTCCAAGGCCTTCTGCTGTATTGTAACTAAATGTCATGCCTGGTTCAGTAACTACTGTTGTATCATCAAACTGTTTAATATCACTCATGTTTTTCTATCCTTGAAAAGTTCTTAACTTTACTAAATTTAATTATATTTTGAAATTTATCTTGTAGTATATCGCCTTTATGTGATATCACAAAAATATTCACATCATCTAGTTCATGTAAAATCTTAAGTAACTCATCAACGCCTGTAGCGTCTAATGATGAATCAAATGTTTCATCTAGTATGAGTAGATTGGTATTAGTAGAATTCTTTAGTCTAGCAACGGCACGCCATGTTAGCATAAGTGCCATATCTATTCTTTGTTTTTCGCCTTGAGAAAAGTTATTATATGTAAAATCATCTCTAAATCTGGACTTAATTGATTCTTTAAATGATTCATCAAGAGTAAAGTTTACAAAGAAATCTAGTTTCGCCAGATAACTGTTTACTAATTTGTTTATCACAGGCAAGTATTGTTTAATAATTTTTGTTTTGATTCCAGTATCTTTAAGTAAAGCACTTGCTACCTCAAAGTATTCTTTATCATTAAGCAATTCTTTAAATTCAGTTTCTTTGGCCTCAATTTCTGTTTTGAGTTCACTTAACTTCTGTTCTTCTATCTCTGAAACTGTTTTTGTGTTTTGTAATTCTTCGATGTTTGTTTTGACACGAGCAATGTATCTATTGATTTCAGTAATTGATGTTGTGTTTGTTGCCGTCTTAATCTGCAGTTGTTGTATCTCTATTTGTTTTTCTGAGATGACATTGAGTTTGGATTGTTCTTCTGTTACTTTAGTATCTAATTCAGTTAGACCAGTATCACAACCAGTAATCTTACTTTTAAGAGTTTCTATTTGTCCTGTTTTAAATTCATTCTCAATTAATTGGCTACATGTTGGACAATCATCATTGTGTTCAAAGAAATCAACATCTTTTTTATACTTAGATAAATTGGTTTCTATTTGAGTTTCAAGCTGATTGAGTTGTTTTACTCGTTGTTCTGTTTCGAGTCTGCCTGCAACAACCTCTTGAATTTCATTGACTTGTAATCCAATTGTCGCAATTTCTTCAGTGAGATTATTGATATTATTTTCATTGGTAAGAATATCTTGGTTGTATTCATCTATTTTGTCTTCATTGTTTTGTTTTAAATCGCCTATTCGTTTTTCTTCAAAATCATATTTTTGTTGTGTCAATTGAATGTTGTGTCTTTTCTCACTCAATAAATCTTTATTGTTGCCTAATCGTTCTCTTGTAATTTTATTCATTACAGAAAAGATTTGTATATCTAGCAAGTCTTCAATTATAGCACGCCTATCATTATTAGATAGTTGCATGAACGGAGTAAATGCGGCTGAGCCTAGAACTACTATTTGTGTAAAAGATTTATAGTTCATTTTTAATATGAACTTTTCAAGTTGTTCTTGATAATCTCTTATAGCAGCATCTTGATTTAGTAATTCACCATCAATATATATTTCAAATTTATTAGGTCTGATATTACGAACAACTCTGTATGATTTGTTGTTAGTATCAAACTCTACTTCTACTTCACAGTTTTTGCCATTGATTGAATTAGTAAGATTGCCTTTTGGAATATTACGAAATGGTTTCCCAAATAGACCAAAACACAAAGCATCAAGCAAAGTAGATTTGCCTGAACCATTGACACCAACAATTAATGTGTTGATATTCTTATCTAAATCAATTTCTGAAAAATGGTTACCTGTACTTAATAGATTTTTCCATTTTACTTTTCTAAATATAATCAATCAGTTTCTTCCGTGTGTAATGCTTCAACATATAATTCTCTCATTAATGTTTTAAGTTTTTCGCTTTCAACATTAAGAGATAGTCCATCAATATACTTGGACAATATAGTCATTGTATCTTCAGCTTGATTAACAATATCATCATCATTTACTATGAGGTCATCATTAAAGTCTTCGACAATAGCTATATCAGCTGCACCAGCTTTATATAAGTTATCAGTTAAATAATCAAACAAAAATGGATTCTGTTTATGTAGTACAACTACTTTTACATAGCTATCTTGGTATTTTGTAAAATCAAATTTCTTGAAGTCTTCAATACTTTTATCTCTATCATCATAACTTATCTTATGAAATATCTCAAATGGGTTTTGTATAAACTCTAATTCTCTTGTGTTCGTATCAAAGATATGAAAACCTCTTGGGTCTTTATAGTCTGCCCATGTCATTTGACCTGGAGTACCAACATAAAATATTTGGCCATCATCTGACTTATGATGAAAATGTCCAGATAAAACCATATCATACTTGGATAAAAGAGATTTGTCAATACCTGTTTGTGAAATATTGCCCTTATCCATTTCAAACCCTCGTATCTCAAAATGGCCAATACAAAGTTGTGAACGACTATTCTTTATTGATTCTTTTATTCTTTCTTCATTGTCATCACATAACCAAGGAACGATGTCTATTGGAATGCCATCAAATTCTTTTGTGACAAACTCATCATAGACTGTTATGTTATCATATTCGTTTAGTAGTAATTGTGATGAATTGATTTCTAATGTATTACGATAGGTAATGTCATGATTACCTAGAATGGAATAGAATGTAATATTGTTTTCTTTTAATCTATTAAAGAAATATTTACGACATAAGAATAGGGAGTTGAAGTTGATAAATTTTCGGCGGTCGAATAAATCGCCCATTTGAAATATTGTATCTATATTATTTTCTTTTAAATACGGAAAGAATACCGTATCGTAGAACTTCTCATAGTGTTTATGGAAGATAATAGAATCACCACGCATTCCAAAATGCGTATCACCAAGTATGCACATTCTCATAATTTAAGCTTCTTTTAGTTTTACTATCTCATCTTTCAGTTGTAATTTTTCTTGTTTCATTTTTTTCATAAGTTCATCAGAAAGATATTGTGAATATTTTTCTTTGATTTTAATATCAAGGTTCCTATGTTTTGCTACGAGGTGCTGAATTTTATCTTCTATCAATTCCATTCTCCAGAAACAATTTTATCAAGACCACATTTTTGTAAATCATTCTTATCATATTTACACTCTTGCATAGTCTTCACATTTAAATTACCGCAAGATGATATTATACAACAAACCACTATTAATAGAGGCAATTGTTTAAGCATCAGGTGTAGGTGTTACATCTGGTTCTACAAACTTTTCTAGACCTTTTATTTTCTCTTCTTTCTTCTTTCTTTTGCTTTCTTCAAAGTTAAATATAAACTCAGATATGTTTTCATAGAGTTCAAATTGTCTTGTATTCCCTTCGCTGTCTTCTAACATCTCAAACTCATCTAGAATACCTATTTGCTCAGTAGCTTTATATTTCACATATAGTTGTTTTTTCTCTCTAGTAATTCTTCTGAGAAAAGCATAATAGATAATTTGGGTAAAGTAAGCGAATGGATTCTTTGACTTTTCGGGGTTAAAGTTTCTAAAATACATCATACAATTCTCAATTCCATCGGCAATCATCTCATCTCTAAATGAGTACGATGCGAAGTTAGGTTTGTGTGATAAATGTTCTGCAATCTTGAGAAAACACTCACCAATATAATTAGGAACTTGTGGCTGAATCTCTTTAGCTTTATCTGCAACATCACACAATCGTTTGTATTCAATCAATCCCGCTAAGAAGTCAGCATTGTTTACATAATGTTTTACTCTTTTTTTCGCTGGCGCTTTAGTGGCAACTTTCTTCACTTTCTTTTCTTTTGGGACTTTTGTTTCTGTTTGGTCAGTCATAATATACCTTTTATTTTAAGTTTGCCTTCATTTCGCTTGACAAAGTGCTTGACAAGAGTTATGGTAGCGGTGTCCTGTTTAATTAAATGATTCAATAGCTACTGCTACCATCCTGGTTGAAAACCCAAATCATATGTTACTTTATCTAAAAGTGATAATACTCTTTTTCGATAACCAAACCCTAACATTCCCATTTTTGTTCCGTTTTCATAAGGAGGATTTCTATTAAAATCAGTGTATTGCTTTGCTGTTAAATCTATTACTGTTCCATTAATATCTACACACCACCAATGATAGATGTTTTCATCATCTAAAGCTCGATGCATTTTTATTGTTTTAGTTCCAAATATTTTTTGCAAACAACCTGAAGCTGTGTGACAATGCCCAAACATTGGATTAGTTTTATTTCTTTCAATCCATTTTTTAGGTAACATATCTTCTGATAAATTATTACATATTGCATCAGAGACCATCTTCAAATTCTTTTCATTATATTCTATTGTCATATTAGTGTAGTTTACTCTTATCAGGTTTATTCATCTTGTTTAAATATTCATCCATTACCGATGTATCATCATCATAGTATTCTTCAATTTCTCTACTTGCAAGTAAGTCGTCTGTGGCTTGTGCTGCATTTTTTAAATTAAACTCTTCAAGAATGCCTTCTGAATGTAAAGCTTCATCAGCTACAGTTTTAATTGCATTTAAATAATATTCAATTAGACTGTTTTTAGGATTAGTAAAGGTAACAATCTCTCTGTTATTTAATGTAGCCATATTATCAGATATTATCTCGATTGGCAACCATGGCACCATCATCATTACCGAGCCTTTGGGTGAGCGTCTCACCATAAGAACCATAGGATTGTTTAGTATTGTGGAATCTGAATCAGAAGTGATGTCAGCAATAACATCTTCTCCAGATTGAAGCCTCACTAATTTAATGTTTTGTTGATTATCCATTTTTTAGCTCGATGTTATAGAATTTGTATTTGAATTTCTCGTCATCATATATTTTCATTCTCTCAATAAAATGTTTTAGTGTATAATTGGTAAATTTACCAACTCTAAAATCATCTGCAATATCAAATAGTGTTGCGGCTTTTCCATCATCACCAACTCTAAGACCTCGACCAATTGATTGTAAATTACGAATACGAGATTTACTTGGTGATGCAAAGATGATGTTGTGTAAGTTCCTTATATTTATGCCTGTGGAGAAAGTGCCATATGATGCAACAATGATAGCATTTTTTTCTTTTTCTGTAATTCCTCGAATAGCCTCTCTTGTTTCGGTATCAGTTCCACCAAATACAAAAAAAACTTTTCTTTTTTTCGCATGTTCTTTTATATTGGCATATAAAGCTTTACCATGTTTCTCTACAAATTGAAATAGTATAAGTGAATTACCATTGAGTGATAGTGCCAAGTTTCTTATAAAATCATTACGAGCATTGCTCTTAACAATATAATCAATTTCTTGTTGATAGTCCCATGTTTTACATAATTTACAAACTGGTTCAGAATATTTCAACACCAAACATTTTATACTAAAATCAGATAAATGTTTCTTTGCAATTAAATCTGCAGTAGTTGTTGCTTGATAAACAGGACCAAAAAGTCCTTCTAGTACCAAACGATGTGTTTGTGTGCCGTCTAATGTACCTGTTGTTCCTATTCTATATCTAGCATTAGTACAAGCAGACATAATTGTTGCCAATGATTTAGCTTTAAATTGATGTGCCTCATCACCTAATACAAAATCAAATTGTTCAAAGTAATCAGGTGAGTTCTTATACACAGATTGCCATGTTGTAATTGTTAAAAAATTGTTTGTGTGTTTTTCTTTACCAGAGTATTGTCTATGGCAATATTTTTCAGAATCAAATCCATACGATTTAAAATCAGTATACATTTGTTCAACGAGTGAGGTTGTAGGAACGATTAGAAGACCTTTTTTCATCTCATTGGACAAAAGATGTCTGACTATCAAGTATAATATTAAAGACTTACCAGACGCTGTTGGAGACAACAGGAGAAGCCTTTTATTTCGTATAGCAGTGATGAATGATTTTAATTGATAGTCTCTAACTATGTGAGGGAGGTTTAGAGTGTCAGCGAATTCTTTAGCTTCGACAACCGAAAATACATCAGTTGAATTAACATCATCATCAATTAAACATTCATACCCTCGTTCATCACAAAACTCTTTAATATATGGAGTAAGACCATGATATATTTGAAAGTTTCTTAAGTCTAGAAGCCTTATCTTTCCGTCCCAAACTCGACTTTTATATGCCGGAGTATATTGATAACCTGGAACATGGAATGTAAAGTGGTCAGATAACTCTTGAGCAAGTCCTCTTTCACACTCAACCTTTATGAAGGCTTCGTTTAACTTATGTAGTTGTATAGTGTCAGTCATTTATACGCCTTGAATGAATTTTTCCCAATCAATAAACGACTTTAACTGAAATGTTCTGCTATGAAGTTCTTTTAAGATAGCTTCACATACAGTTACGATTTCTTCATGAATAGCTTTAGATGCTTTATACTTGTTGATGTCTTCATCACTATCAAGATATGTGGTTATTTCAGACTTAAGAACATATGGAAATGGCTCCCATCCATGTTTACTCAAGTCTTCATCATCTAACTTACCTGTATAATATTCCCACTTCAATCGTTTCATACGATTTAATTTAAAATTAGCATCTTTAACGAGCAATCTATGGTGAGAAAGTATGTTTAAATATTTACTATGATATAGTGGAATCTTTGTAAGTTCTTTACCTGGCTCTGTTCGGTCCAGTTCAGAATCTTTTCTCCACATCTCAAGTAACTCTTCTAGTTGTTTCATAATATAAATCTCCAATTAGTATGGATTATAACAGGACTGTAACCTGTTGTCAAGCGTTTTAGTAAAGTTTTTCTATATCGTAGTAAGTGTACCGAAAAGTGGCATCTGCAGTCAACAGTTCATCAGGGCCAGAACCAGCTGACATGATAAATGTGGAAAGAGTGGTTGGGAAAGCATCTCTAAAATGAATTTTAACATAAGGAATATTAGATGATGATAAAACTGTTAGTGTTGCATCAGAATATTGAGGAGTTTTAGTCTGAGTTAATGTAGCGGCTTTGTTGAGTCTACTGAGACCTTTATAATCTTCAAAATCTTCTGGAAATGTCATAGCACGAATCCAATCATGAACTTCAATCCACGAACCCATTCTTTCATCAATCAAAAATGTTACATTGAATATATCGTAAATTGCTTTATCACCAGGTGCAAAGATGTCTACGAAAGGAGTAGATTGAGGAGTTTCAGACATTGAGATGCCTGGAACTGAAACCGATTGGCAGAAATATGCCATATTCGGTAGTCTCCCAAAATTCAAAACATATTTGTTTGGTTGAAGAAAATTAGGATTAACTGGATTTCTATCTGTAGCTGCCATTTAATTTGTCCATACTATTATTATTATATCATCTATTTATGCTAGTTAATTTGTTGTTAATAATGACTGCAAAAATAACAACAAATAGCAGACAAAAAAATACCTGCCGAAGCAGGTACCTTTTCGTGAATCTTCATTACTACTCACAAATAAATGTGAGTCAAAGTGACTACATTAAGTTAGAAACTTTGAATGAACGGTAATAAACATTTGCTACAGCAGCGCCGATACCATTACCAGCAGCAGCAGTGCCAGCTGAGAATGGATTTCTTTGCATACCATATCGTGTTTTGAAACCGATTTTAGGTTGGAATGTACCAGTATCAACTGCACGAACCATTTGTAATGGAACATACGGACAATAGAACAGACCAGCATCATAAGCGTTTGAGCCTTTATAACCAACAACTGCAAACTCTTTAGATGTAGTACTAGTGATAGCATATGGGTCTATATAGACTTTAATTCTACCGAATAGCATACCTGCATATGTGTTACCTGAATCATCTACAGTTAAGTTTGTTTGTGCTTGTAAAGCAGGGATTATAATCTAAAAGACCAGACATTGCAAGAGCAGAAGCTACATCAGAAGTAACAAGGATGAAATTACCTTTTCCTCTACGAGTTTCTTTAGCAATTTGATTTGCTTCTCTTTCTAATTGGAATGCAAGACCTTTAATTTTCTCAACCATCCAACGACCATTTGAATCAGTGTCTAAATCAAAATTACCAGCAGATGTTGTTCCTACTTGACAACCAATTTTAGCAGTCTTGTAGATAGTTCTAACAACTTCTCTGTTAATTTCTGCAAGAATTTCAGCAGAAAGGATATTAGCTAATTCTGTTTCAGCGTCAAGACCGTGAACTGCTTTTAAGTCTTGTGCTAATTCGATAGAGTATTCTGCTTTAAGTGCTCTTGATACAGCAGTAACAGTTACTTTTTCGATTTTAAATGCCATTTCAGCAAATGTGTTAGCAGCGATACCAGCTTCTGCCTGAGCAGTAGTCATACCAGTTGGTGCCATACCTGCAGCAGCATTATTTGTGAATGTTCTAGCATCGTTACCACCAGCAGCTGCAGTAGCATCTACTTGTAGAGCAGAACCAGCAGTACCATTACCAGAGAAACCTGGATTAACTTCGTTGTAGAAGTTTTCAGCGCCGCCTTGTGTAGTATATGTAGAACGCATTGCAAAGATAAGACCAGTAGGTCCTGTCATTGGTTGAACGCCACATATATCATATGCGATTAAGTTAGGTAAAGAACGCCTAACTAGTGAGATTAAGATTGGGTCAAAGTTACCGATGTTAGCGCCAGTTGAATTAGCAGGTGCAACTTCGTCAAGTTGTTGCATGCTAGTAGAACCAGTTTGGTCTTTTGACATTTCGTTATACTGATTTTCAAGAATAACAGCGGTAACTGCTTTCTTGTATGGGTCAGCAATAGGTGCTAAATCTGGATGATTTAGTACGCCTTCCCATTTTGTTTGTAGTGATTCGGACAAATACATTGTGTACTCCTAAATTGTTATTATAATTATTTCTTTGTATTACTAATTGCAGATGTCACAGCATTAACAAATGGGTCAAATGACTTTGTTTTTGCGGCAGCAGCTTCTTCTGCAGACTCTATTTCTTCATGTAACATTTCTTCACCTGGTTTTTTAATTCCTGTAGGGAAGTAGTTCTCACGGATTGATTCAAGTTTCTCTGTGTATTCGTCCTCTGTGGAGAATTCAACGCTCTCTGCGAGTGTTTTGATTTTTGCAACTTGAGTATCAATAAGACCTTCTGTCACTTGATGAGTAATTTCATTTTTGCGAGATTCAATTAAATCTTTTTTGTATTCAATGCCTCTCTCAATTTCTTCGTCAAGTTTGCTTTCAAGTTCTTCAACTTTAGTAGCTAACTCGTCAACTAAATCAACTTTTTCTGCAGGAACATCAATATAATGTTCAGCAAATAGATTTCTCATTCCTGAGATAAACTCTTCTGTTAATTCTGAGCGTAAACCAGATTCAATAGCGATTTCGTTATCGCCCATCCACTGTTCTACAACATACGAAAGATAGCCGTCAACTTTTTCTGTTAAATCTACTTTAATAGCATCAACAGTTTCTTCTAACTGACCAGCATACTTAGCTTCGATTTCTTCTTCAATCTGAACAACACGGTCAAGAACACGAGCTTCAAAGATTGTAGATGCCTTAGCACGGAAATCTTCTGAAATTGTTTTATCATCAGCAAATAGTGCATCGATATCTTCTTTCATTTTTTCTTTCCTTTTTTTATCTTCTTCTTCATCGTCTTCATCGTCATCGTCATCTTCGTCTGAATCAGAATCGTCTTTTTTCTTTTTTTCATCTTTGTCATCGTCATCGTCATCTTCAACGATTACTGTTTCGTCTTCTACAGGTTCTAAAACCTCTTCGTCTTCTACAGTGTCTTCATTTTTTTGACTAGCCGATGCAGCCGATGGATGCATTTTGTGGTCTGCAACATTTTTGGCGTGATTGCCTTTTTCGTCTGTAGCTTTAACTTTGATAGAATCTCCAGGATTAGTGGCTGTTTTATTATCCATTCCTCCTAAATCTTCGACCTCTGAACCAGCCATTTTTTGCATTGGCATAGAGCCTGCGTTACGCTTGCTTTGAGCAAGAATATCTGCAGCCGCTTCCATTAATTTGTTTATTGCCATTAGAATTTCTCCTTGTGTATTTTTCTATTTATAATTTTAAAGTTTTCGTAAATATGTTTCAAATAAATTTAAAGCAACAGTTTCGATTTCTCTAGCAGAAGCTCTCTTTATTGTTCGTTTAGCATGGTCAAAATCTGATTCAACAAATCGTCCTTCGACAAACATCCATTCTTTATTTTCCATTATGCCATTAACAAAAGCACCTGGAGCTGAAGGGTCAGCAACAATATCAGCTGCGGTTGCAAGTTTTAAATCATCTTGCACTAAATTATATCCTTCTTTAGATTGTACCACAGAGCCTAAAGCTCTCGATGATACACCTATACTAACATCATTCTCTATGAAATTTTTAACAATCTCTCCATAGGGTGTTTCTAAAATTTGTGCTTTGCCGTAGAATGTATTACCATCTTCGTCTAATTTTACAATTTTATGTGATACTCTTTCAAGGTTAATTGATGGTGTGTCAGGATGTCCTAATTCACCTAATGCCCGATTAGTCTTAATATACTCTTCGTTATAGCGTTTAACCTCATTTCTAAGTGTATCCATTTTATACATTCGATTATTACGATTTACTTGGTCACCGACTAGAAAGGTGCCTTCAATAAACAATCTTTTTTTACCTGACTCCGTTGTCTCTGTTAAATAATTAACATTTTCTACGGTTTCTCTTATTAGTTTCATTCTATTATTCTCCGAGAGCTATTTTTGTACCAAGACAAGCACCTGCTGCATAAATTTTATCATCATATTCTTTAACTACATATGCTATAGATTGATTGTTTCCTGCCACAAGAGCGGCACTCATTGTAAACGAACCTTTAATAGAACCAGCAGCTGTCGTTACTGTAATTTTATTTGTCGCAGTTGCAGTATTAATAAGTCTTACTCGTCTCGCATAATTAATATTTTGAGGACTACCATTAACTTTAAATGTTAAACCTGTTGTAGCACCAGCAGTTGTAACAACGGCTGTGCCATCTGGATTTTCAAGTTGAGCTGTTACTGAAAGTGGCCATGCCTGTTCACCTAAATCTAATCCGCCAACGAGTTGACCAGTAACCTGTTTAACTCTATATAAATTATTTGCACCATTATTATATCCTACGATACGACCAGCTGGTTGTGTACCAGTTACTATTATTGTATCACCAACATTAACTGGAGCACCTGTTGATATTGTTATCCCAAAAGCTGTATCTGCTACAGCAACTGTAGCAATTGTTGGACTGGCTGCACCAAGAATTGTTAATGTAACTTCGGGTGATTGTACTTGTATATTTTGTGTCATTTTATTTTAATCCCATTGCACTTCTTCTACGCAAAGACATTCTTCTTTTAATGAGAGAGCGGCGCAGTTTCGCTCTTCTTGTTGTTTTCCATGCTCTTCTTAATAATCTAGCTTTCTTCAATCTTGTTGTTGCAGGTATTCTTCTTACCGTATTTCCAGAAATCTTATAGCCTTTAAGTCTAGACCGCCTTCTATTTTTCTGAACCGTGATTCTACCTTTTTTATTACGCCTTATTCTTTTACGAATTCTTCTAACACGACCCATGTTTATTATGTTTGGGTTTCTTTTAGTAGCTTCGTCTATTTCTTCGATTGACTCTTCTTCAATCCAATCAAATCTATCAGCTGCTTCATATTTTTTTGCTTCTTCTAGATACTTAGCTGATATCTCATTTAGACGAGCATGAATTAATTCTTTTGCTTCGTCTAACTTATTAGCTATAAGTAAGTCTAAAAAACTCATTTTGCATCTTTAGCTTTATTACCACCAGCAGCACTGTGGGCTTTAAATGCGAAGTCTGAACCTCTTCTAAAGTGTTCAGGACTTTTATGTACCAAGTCAGCATATTTCTTTTTATTAACATCATTTAAATTCTTATGTACATTTGTCATAGCACTTGCTGTGTAATGGTCAACCTTTTGAGATTTTCCATTTGCAAACTTTACTGTCTTATGCTGCTTGTTCGCAACAATGTTATGTAAATGGTCCATTGTACTTTCTTCAAATGTTCCATTATTTAGTCGGTTTACCTCTTCGGATTGTAAAGGAGTTTGTATACCTTTAGGACCGTAAGGAACTGTAAAATATTTGTTCAACTTAGCATTATAATATAATGCAACTTTCATGCCATTAGGATATGGTCTAAAAGATTTTCTCTTAAGAAGTAAAACAAAAGGTGGGTCTTTAGGGTTATCACCTTTCTTTTCTACTACTTGCTCTAGTTCAATAGGAAGTTCCATTTCTTCACGAACAGCTCTTCTTGTTCTTTGAAAAATCTGTGGGTTATCTGTTAAGAGTCCAACCATTTTACCAAATAAGTCTTGAAGTAACCTTCTCTCATGAGGAGGAAATACAGGTCGCTCAGTCTCCATTTTATCTAATATACGATGGAGTTTTGCTAACTTAGTTTTATCAGCTAATCCAGCACGAACAAGAATGTCAAACTTTTTATAGTCTTTTTTATCTACTTTCTTAGCTTCGAGTATTGGCTTAGTGCCTTTAAAATCTAATAAACTTTTCATTGAATCTTTACCTTAAAAATGTTGAGTATCGTCTAGACGCTGAATATGAGAACCTTCTTCTTCAAAATCTGGTTCTTCATCAGCTGTATTTTGTACTTCAACTTCTGGCACCTCTGGTGCCTCGTAATCTTGATAACCTGTATTCTGATTAATCTCATCAGGATTATTAATTTCATCCTGTGTCATAGGATTAATATCAGCAAACATGTCTTTTGCAATATCTGTTTTCTTATCATCTAGTCCTTGAAACGCTCTTTGTGATAAAAGATTGTCTAGACTTTCTGAAGCATCTTTAGCTTGAGCTGAAGCTACTTGGTTTATAAAATCAACTATTTCTGTCATAATTTTTCTCCGTTATTCTTTATTTATGCCGGCAAACTTAGATACATCATCATCGAGTTCTGGTGTTTCTGATTCAGTATCGTCAGCATCCTTTGTATTATCTTCTGGTGGAAATTGACTAGCATCTACTTCGCTTTGGCCAAATGTAACACCACTTTCTTGTTCATCTGCAATCTCTGTGTCCATTGTTTCAATTTCTTCTCCAGACATATGCAGAACATTTTTCTTAACCCATTCTGTTGAGTAATAACGACCAATATATGGGTCTACAACACTAAGAAGATTAACTCTTTCACGAAGCAATTCAGCTTCTCTTAGTTCAGTAAAGTTATTATCTTTAAGATAGTCATAGTAAATGTGTTCTTTCATGAGACCCCAATCTTCTAGGGAACAAATGCCTTTAAGCACACATTGAGTTTTTAAAGCATGGTCAAATACTTGTGAAAATTTATTTCTTAATCGAGTTATAAATTTACCAAACTTAACTTCATCTCTTGTTACTTCAGTTGACCGACCTAAACCAATCATACCTCCGTTTGATGGTTCCATTCTTGAGATTGGAACATTCAAAGATTGCATAAGTTTATTCTTAAAGTATTTTACATCTTCTAATTCGCCAAGATTTTGACCAGCAGGCAATGTAGTAATCTCTGTTCCTTTGCCACCTTCTCTACGAGGTAACCAGAAATCTTCTAGCATTGACATATGTTTTCTGTCGTCTCTTAACTCACCAGTTGATGCATCATAAACCATTTTATTTCTATACTTAACCATTACATCTTTTAGATATTGTTCAGCTTTACCTTTTGGTAAGTTACCCACATCGATGTAAAATATTCGTCTTTCAGGTGCCCTTGATAATCTATAAATTACAATAGCATCTTCAACCATTCTTAATTGATTAAGTGGTTTAATTGCCTTATGTAAATATGAAATTACAAAAGTGTTCTTTGCATCCATTAGTCCAGAATTAACATTAATAATGGATTCAGGAGATATCTTTAGACCAGAATTTACATTTTGTCCAAAAGATTGTGTTGATTGACCTTTATCATTATAAACATAATACTCGGCCATTGATTCTATAATCATTGCACCGGTTTTAGGGTCTTTTACTTTCTTAACTTCACGCACTTTACGAATCTTGCGTGGGTCAATGTATCTTAATTCTTGAATACCTTCTTTAGGTTTGTTTTCATCGACAACAATATGATAGTAAATTCTACCATCAATGTACCATCTCTTAAATAAATCATCAGCATAGTTATTAAAATTTAACATTGATAATACATTGTTAAACTCTTCTCTGATTTTTTTCTTTATTGAGTCTGGTTGTCTGAGGTTGTCTAGACGAATATCGACAGATTTGCCGGATTCATCATGTGTAATTGCTTCGTTGACAATATCGTCAATGGCCATTTCCATTTCTGCATGGTTTGCCATCTCCCGATATCTAGTAATAAGTTCTATCTCGTTACGAACCGAACCTTCTAAATCAAGATATGTACCATAATGAGCATTACCGCTAACGGTAACAGCACCATCGTCCATAGTTGTACTTGGTAAAGTAAAGGAAGGCTGTTTGGACGCTGAGGTTTGCTCAATGTCCTTTTTGCCGAGCGTAAATCCGAAAAGTTTAATCGCCATAATTTATCATCCTATAAAAAAAATAGAGATGGCCAGAGAGGCCATCCTATTACAACACACCGTCTTCGACTGACTCCCACCATTGGTATGATAGAGTAACCGAAAATTCTTCCATTGTATCATTTGCACCCCAATCAACATCGATTGGTGTTAAGTCGGTTGGAAATAATCCGACAAAGTTATATTTCTTAAGTGCATCACCCGCTTTTCCAAACTGCGTTACCTGACCATCAACGGAATATCCGCCTGGTGAGGTTGCAACTGGATTTCTCACATTAAGAGCATGACTATTAATACCGTTCATCCATCTTTCGAAGGCGTTACGGACACTAAAGTCTTCATCATTAATGACTGAGATAGTCCAATCCATGAAGGTTCTATTTCCTACAAATTTAAGTTCACGACCAAAGTATTGAACTGGTACAACACCGAGCGTAGCGCCCGGTAGTTGTGCAGTTTTACACATGAAGGTCATTTTTTGTTGTGCGTTTCCAGCATTAGAAAATGCAGGAAAAGGCATAGAAACTTCAAAAAGATTAGGACGAGCACCATCACCAATCATTTGACTTCTAAATTCGTTTACATTAAATGCCATTTAATTTCTCCTGTTTAATCTATTTATTAGAATTGTCCAACGACTTCATCGAATGAAACGCCGGTTCTAACTGCAACAAAGTTTAGTTGAATGAAGTTGATTGACCTTGCTGGTTTGATGTAAATATCACCAACAAATCTGTTACTATCAATTACTTCGCCTGTATTATTTGATTCATCACAAACTACTCTAAAGTCTGTAATTCCTCTACGACCTTGAATATCTCTTAGATATGGTTCAACAAGACTCACAAATTGAGCTCTAGTGAACTGGTCATTAAATTCGAACATTGAGAATCTTGCTGCACGAGCAATTGCTTTCTCAACTATGATAAACAATCTTCGAACATTGATTCTATCAAAGGCAGATGGTTTGGATAACAATGTTTTGTCACCAAATAATTGTGTGCCTTCGCCTGGGAATGTCAGGACTGGATTAATACCCTTTGTATAAAGAGCATCTCTTTCTGCTTTCTTAGGATTCCATGCAAGTTTTAATACATTTCGCATGATGCCTCTGTTAGGACCAGCAGGTGAGAACCAAGGGTCTCTTTCGAGGTCAGTTCTTGCTGTTAGACCAGCAGTATCGCCATTAGCAGGTACCCAACGATATACATCATTGTATTTGTCATATTGATATTTCCAGTTACAATCCATAACTGCATATGAAGATGATGTTAATGTATTTCTATAAGCAACTGTTGTTGTAGCGGGAGCTACAGCATTTACTACATCTGCTTTCTGTGGTGAAATATATGCCATTGCATCTTTTCTTGTTGCAGCTAAATCAATTACTTTAGCAGCTACTACTGTGCCTGTAGTCGGTCCTGCCATTATTAAATTAACATCAACGGTATCTGCATTTGCATATTCATCATATGCAATTGATGTGTTAGCATCAGTAACTCCTGAGCCGGCACCATTTGTTAATGTATATGTAGATTGTGTTGCTAAGTTTTTGAATACTTTAGCTGGTGTAACAGAAGTTCCCCAATTACCCGAAACTAAGTTTGGTGCAACTGGATGTGCCATGTAACGAATATATCGTGATTGTCTATTAATAACATCTTTATAGAAACTTGCATTACCTGAATCATCTTTTGCATCTGAAGCTACAGACATGAATGGAAATACTTCTAGAACTGTATTAGCAACTCCATCTGAGAACTCTCCAAGTCTATCAATAACAATAGCATGTAGTTCATCATAAGTAGAACCAGCAGCTGCTGCGTATGTAGAAGTTGTAGGTTGGTCAGAAAAGTTTGCTTTATATGCCCAAGCTGCCCACATAGCCGCATCACAAATCGAAACTTGTAATGAATTACCTTTAGTGCCAGGAAATTTTGCAGCGTAAGCACCCCAAGTGACAACGCCACTTGAATAAGCTGCATCATATGAAGCATCATTTGGTATGTAAACGCCCGGAGCAGCTAAAGCTGAAGTCGTAACTGTTGAGTTAAGATGTCCGCCTTCTCGAATTCGAACTGTTTTTAAATTACTTGAATATGCTAGAAAATTTGCCGCTGTGAACCAGTATTCATAATTAGTTGAATCAGGTTTGCCAAAAATACTGACAAGTTGCTGTTCATCTGATATAGTTGTTATCTCATTAACTGGACCCCATACGGCTTTTATAGCAATACCACCAATACTAGTGGCAACTGAAGGGACAATTGTAGTCAGGTCTATTTCTGATACATTTACCCCTGGTGAGAGCTGAAATGCCATTTGATTACTCCTCTTATAAATGGGTCAATAATTGTGTGAATATATATTTTTAATTTATACTCTATTTAGTGTTTTAGAAAGTTGAGGTTGGATAGTCTTTTACTAATTCACTATTCTTCCACAGGTCACCCTCTGAATCTACCTCACTCTCTACTTCTCGTCCGTCATCAAATACTCCGACTGGAGTTAATTCTTCATTTATTAACATGTTTGCTTCTGCCAGCAATTGTTTTCTTACATCCACATCTGTTTCATCTCTAAACAATGATTGTGCAGTCAACCATCCAAATAAAACTAAACCCATAACTAGGTCATCGTTATTGCCTTCTTCAGCACCGTAAGAATCTCTCTGTCGAGCAAAAGTATTTAATTCAGCAATAGTGTCAAAATCATTTAATATAAGTTTGTCATTTTCAATTAGTGTTTTTAAGTTAGCACAACCAATCTTTTTAACAGTCTTTGTGGTTCTAACGCCAAATGTAGTTGACCTTTTAAAACCACCAGATATAGCTTGTCCTTTTATATGATGATGTTCTAACTTGTAAATATTTTCATATTCTAGGTCATAGTGTAGAATGTCTACAACTTGTTGACCAATATTATTTGTTTCTATTAATGCATATGCATCATTATACATTGTACCTATTTTATAAATTACTGTTGGATAAAACAACAATGGTAACTTATTATTTCGATACTTTGCAACTTGTTTGTATGGTGTTTCAGTTACATCTATTACCATTATTGCTGAGTAATCTAAATTAACTCCTTCAGCACAATCAACAGCCGCAATATATAAATGTCCTTTTTGTGGTTCCTCATATATATCTAAACCGTCATCTGTACGGATTGGATTATGAAATGCAAGACTTCTCAATTTACTACCAGAAATTAAAGTTGCACTTGAACCAACAAATTCTGTTTCAAACTCAATACGAAATTGTTCTTCACTTGTATTTCGTATCGTCTCATCTTTCCATTCTGCATCTCTACCTGGCACCATTGACCAGTGGACTTCGAGTGGTTTATATGTTGAGCGTTTTTCTTGTGCATCAACCCACATCTTATAGAATAGATTCAACCCATTTGGTGTTGAGACTATAATTACTTTAGTAGTTGAACCAGATGATATCACAGGATATGTTGACTGGAAAAACTCTAGTGCCATGTTATGAGGTACAAAAGCAAACTCATCTAAAAATACTAAGTTGTAAGTACCGCCACGAACACCAGAAGCTGATGTTGCATAAGCAAATATCTTAGAACCATTTTCTAATTCTATATTACCTTTATTCCAAACTAAAATGCCTTGTTGTAACCATAAAGGTAAATATTCGTAAGCCTTTTGTAATCTTCCTAAAATTTCTCTAGCAAGAGAACCTTTGTTAGCAAGAATACCAATAGTATAGTCTTCATTAAATAAAACAGACCATAACATATATCCAACCGAAGTTGTTGTTTTACCACATTGTCGTGGCATCTTTGCAATGTTAAATCTATTTTTGTGAAACGACCTGACCATATCTTCTTGGAATGGCCACATATCAAAAGGTACTAAACCTAAATCTACATTAACTATTTGAACAAAATTCTTAATAAAATATACAGGGTCTTTAGAACATTTGACTAGTTCAGCCACTTGTTCTTCAGAATAACTTATATCGACACCTACACGCTTCAACCTAATATTGCCCATGTAGCCGTCACTTGGTCTCAGTTGTTGCTCAGCCATAATGTAATTTATTTAATAATACTTCTAAGCATCCAGCGATGTGTGCTATGAATGTCTATTCGATTTGCTAAAAAGTTTATTAATCCTTGTTTGTCAAGTTCAGTTGCTAATTGTAATGTCATTGATAATGAAGCCATAACAACCTCATTGTCTTCTAATAATTTTGTGGCCATTTCAATACCATTTGGTACTGTTAGTTCGTCTTCGATATCTGATAGTTCTTGAAAGCGAGAAAATGAACCTGGAGCATAAGAGTCTAGGGCACGAATTTGTTCTGCGATAGTGTCTACTGATGCAAATAGTTCTAAGTATAGTTTACCAAAAAATTCATGGTATTGAGGGAAATTTGAACCTTCTATATTCCAATGATAGTTGTGTGTCTTGAGATACAAAGCAAATGTATCAGCAAGAACTTTCTTCATCATTTCATTAAGTGTTTCATCCATATTATATCCTTTTATCTTCTATTTATCTTTCTCAGGAGTCACATCTTTAATCGTGTTTTTTTCTACATCATTCAAAGCTTTAATCAATTCTGTTGTAGAACCAACAAAAAGAGCCTTATCTATATTCATATTTTTTGTATTTCCTGCAATTCCATTCTCATCTTTCGTCAAATCTCTACGAGTTTTTTGTATATTTAACAAATCTTTATTGGAATCAGATAGATTCTTAATCATTGCAGCAGCTACTTCATATGCTCTAGGGTGTTCAGACTCTCTAGCAACAGCTAGAAGATTATCTAAAGCCTCACCACCTTTATTAATTAAACCTTTGATGTTTTCTCTAGCAAATTCGGTGTCTTGTTCTGCTACTTCTTTGACAGGAACAATCTCGTGTTTTTTTGTTTGAACAGGTAAAATTTCCATTGTAGGAACAAAGTCTTTCTCATTATCTACATTGAAAAGTTCTGATAACTTATCGTTAGTTTTACTCATTATGTAAGTGGCCACTCAGTTATTGTTTCGGAAAATCCATACTCGTCTTCAGCGTTAGCTGTAGCTGGGTCTGGTGTGGTTGTAATTATAACTGTTCTAAGTGGTTCTTTATCGACACTTTTTACAGTATAAGATGCATGTGATGTAGCACCTTCAATTATATCGTTTGCTTTCAATAAAGTATTTAGGTTACTTACAATTACGATTCCAGTATTAGAATTACTGAAGTAAGCCATATCACCTTTAACATCTATATTTTTACCATCTGTGGTTTTAGTTGCAAAGATAGTTTCTTCATCAATAAAATAGTTACTTTTTCCAGTAGTTACATTAGAATGATTATTAGCCCAATCATTAATAAAAACTTTCTGAGAAGTTTTTGTAGCTGTTTCTATGTAGAGGTTTGTATTTGCTTGGCGAATTACTTTACCTTCTTTAACTGGAGGCCATATATAACCTTTTGCGGTAAATGTTAAATCCCAAATAATCAATCGGGTAGTTGTCATATCACCTTCATAATCTATACTTGGTGTAACAGAAGTTAAAACTACAGGCATATCATATTTTTGGTCCATGCCAGAAATAAAATCTACAGTAACAGTAAAGTCTGGTGTAAAAAATGGTAATATCTGTTCTAGAATTTGTGTGCCGTCTTCAGTATTTCTTACATAAAGAGACATGTTAAACTGAAAGTTATAAGGAACAGGAACATATTGTGTTCTAAGATTATTACTTGAAGCTGTATTAGCTGCAAAGTTCATTACACTAGATAATTGTTTTCTAGTTGTATCATAATCTAATCCTGATAACTCAAATGAAATACGAGGTACAACCGACTGAACAGCTTTTGTTAAATTAGGGTCAGATGTGATTCTTGTTATATATTTTTCTTTGGCACCATAAGACAAAGGAACTTTAAAATGCTCTTTAGCAGTTACACCGTCAGCTGTATATCTTTGTAATACAATATCATTAAACATTGAGCCAAAAGCTACAATGACTTTTCTCATAGTACGATTATAAAAGTGTGAGTTACCTAGCATTTATGCTTCCCCAAAAGGATTTGTTTCTGTAAAGTCAATTATAGAATCGGCTTCAGCTTCAAATCTCATATTATCGTCTATTGATTCAAATGCATTATTAGCATTAAAGTTTTCATCAACAATATTTATTGTTGCAATTGAACTTGATGTGTTGCCAATTAAATTAGCTCCGTTTGCAAATGTTCCTTGAACTCTAATAATATCAATTGAAGTGTTTGGATTAAAATCAAATACAATTGCACGAGCAGTTGAATTAGCTAAAGCTGGTCTTGCTGCAACCAATGGTTGATATACAATCTCATCATTAACAAACTTACCTTGGTGCATATTTTGAATAGTTTGTCTTGTTCTTGGATAAAACTTTCTTATTACTGTATCAATTTCATCAACACCTGTACTAACAAGTTCATTAGAGAATACAAACTGTTTAAGTTTTAAAGCATAGACATAAACATTACCACCACGGCCACGACCTAATGTGTGATACATTGCTTGGTCATTTTCGTGTTCAACAAATGTAATTTCAAAAAAGGCATCTACCACAGGAACATAAATTAAATCACCTTCATTAGGCCTCTTTTGATTAGCCATCATACCAAATCTTCTACGAGACATAAGAAGTGTTATCTCATCTCGTATTTCTAAACCAAATTTAGATATGAAATCGCCTTCGCCATCCATACCAGTAATATTTTCTAGATACATCTCAAGAGAAAATGCAGACATATATTGTTTTAATGGGTCTTCGCCATAGATGTAGTCTACGACATCACCAGAGGTGCGTGGCATGTACCAAACATCCATACCATACATCTTCATCGCTTCAATCACAAGGTCTTCAACAGTCAGTTGTTCTTGTGTTATGCCCTTAGGAAAATTATTAAAATATAGATTAGTTCCCATGGTTAATTATCCATAAAATATTTCAGATGGAAGAACATTCATTACCTGCATTTCTTCTTCTATCTTTTCGATTTCGACTCGAGCTTCTTCCATAATTCGAGGACCATCTAAAGTTACTCCACCAGGCATTTGTATGCCAGCAAATTTACTTAAGTTGCTACCCCATTGATATTTTATCTTAGCAGTGCTATATTGTTTTAAGAATCTATCATTCCAAACATCTGATACTCCTTCTATAACAGCAGTTCCGTTAGTTATAGCAGCTGTTGGATTTTCTTTTAAATGTATGATTGTTGGAGATAATATTTTATTAACTTGTACTTGTTTTCCATCACTCAATGTTATAAAGTCATTCTCAAGAAGTTGTTGGTCAAATGTTGTTCCAGTTCCTGTGAGTGTATTGGCTGTAGTTACAGCACTTAATGTACCTGTTATATTAATCAAATCTGGTTGTAATGCTCTATAACATTCAATAACAACATAATCGCCAGGAGAAACATCTAATGTCCAGTCAATATCTAGCATAACTCTATTTTGGTGTCGGTTAAATCTAAATTGAGGTGTACCTACCATTAACAACTCTAGTGTTCTAAGATGTTGCATTGTAATTTCATAAGATACATATGATACAGATGTAAAATCAAATAAATCATTTAATCTTAATTGATATCTAATATCAAACATTCCCATTCCAGATGTGTCAGTAAATGGCATTACGCCAGTTACAAATACAACACTATCAGGAGCATATATCCATTTGCGACTAACATCTTCAGCTGTAATTTGATGTTTTAAATACATCTTTTCTACGCCGTCAAAATGATAGTCTTGAAAGAATTGTATTGAATCATCAATACGGTCTTCTACTTGGTCATCATCTACATTAATCTCAATGACAGGATGTCCGAGTCTGCGTAAGCAGTAATCTTTGTGTTGATTTCTAGTTGCTGGTTTTGACATAATCTACCTTTTATCCTAATGCAATTGAGAGAGCGAGTACATCACCAATTGTAGCGCCTGAAGCAGCTGCAAAAGTAACAGCACCCGAGCCATCTGTTGTTAATACCGTACCTGCGGAACCATCAGCTATAGGTAAACTATATGCTCCACGAACACTTAATCCTGGCACTGTAACTTTACTTTGAGCCGCAGAAAATGTTACTGCTGAATTACCTGCAAATGAACCGGAGTTGTTGAATTGAATTTCTGTATTTAGACCTGCTACTTGCGTGGTTTTTATTTGACCAAGAGTATTAGCTGCAGTTTTAAAATAGATAATACCATCAGAATAGTTTATGGCTAATTCGCCAATAGCTATAACACCAAGAGACGGTACTGCACTTGCAGTTCCAGAATTTAATACTTTGATTTCGGTTTTCTTTGCCATTTAATTCAGTATGCCTAAAAAGTTCCACCAGAAGAAACATCTTCATCTGATTTCATTATTAAATCGAATCTATCTTCTTTTACTTTATTTTTCTTAACTACATTTTTAGCAACTACTTTTTTAGCAACTACTTTTGGCACAGTTTTTGGAAGTACTCTAATTTTCTTTTCTTTTGGCAACATCTTTTCTAACTTCTGAATATATTTTCTTTGTTCAGAAATAGTTTTCTTATCAACTATTTTTTCAGACTCTAAGTTTTCTATTTGCCTTTTTCTAACTGTTGCATCTTTCATTTGAGTATTCAATGCATTTTGTAATCTATGAGCATCAGGACTTCCATCTCCTGATATAGCTAAAATTTCTTCTTTATCTTTTAACTCACTTCTTAAATGAGCAAGTTCACTTGTTAAATCAATTTCTGATTCTTTAGCATATAGATTCTTCTCTAACTGCTCTTTATCTTTAACTGCTTCTTCTAGAAATGATATTTGTGTTTGAAACATCATATTCTGTCTTAATATTGAATCTAAATTCTCAAAAATTATTTCATTATACTTACTTAAAAACTTGTCGTTGGTTTCTGCCATGATATAGACCTCTCATAATATGTTTAATTAAAATGTGCCACCTTGTAACATGTCAAATACTGGAACACCTGAAGAGTTTACTTGTAATAGATGGCCTTCTGTAGATGAATTTAATGATGTTACTGCACTTGTTCCTGCTCCTACTAATACTCCATTTGCTGCTAGAGTTGTTCTTCCTGTACCACCAGTACCCACTGCAAATGAGCCCGATGTAACTTGTGAAGCTGCGATTGCGATATCAGCTGCAGTAGCAGCCGTTGTTCTTCCGTAACTATCAACGGTTAATGAAGTTATGGTTTTAGTTGCACCTAAACTTCCTGTTAGATTGAAAGATGCAACAGGTAATGATACTAATCTTGTGCCATCAAATCCAACTGTTTGACCACTTGTAAATGATGCTGCGTTGGTACCACCACGAGCAATTGCTACTGTTCCAGAAGCAACTTGTGAAGCTGCGATTGCAATATCTGTGTCTGTTGAACCTGTAATTTGTCCTTGAGCATTAACAGTTATAACTGGCACTGCAGTTGCACTACCTTTATTACCTGCACTAACGCCTGTGTTGGTTATACTAAAAGCATTACCTGATAATGTTAGACCAGTACCAGCAGTATTTGTTCCTGCTCCACTGAATTGAACAAATGTAATGGCGGTTGAACCTAATGAACCTCCAGTATCGACTGTACATGTAAATGAAGTATCTGCTTGAGTTGTGCCTTGTTCAATGAATAAGTATGCACTAACTAATTTAGCAAATGTATCAGCATCAGTACTTCTTGCCCATGCACCAGCAGCTACTACATATATTCCGTTTTGTGATGCGGTTGATTGATTCTTAACTAAAACTCTGGCGCCAGCTGATAAAGCAATACCATCAATCGTCTGTGTACCAGATAATGTAATGCTAGCTGTTGTTGCAGCTTGTGCTGAAGCTTTAGGGTCTAGACCTTGAACTACAGAATCAACATATGCTTTATTTGCAGCATCAGTTGTAGCAGTTGGAGTAGCAAGTGCTGTTATTCTTTGACTACCAAAAGCGACTGCACTTGTTGGTGCTGCTAATTCGTCTATTCTTGCTGTAGCACCACCAGTTGCTCTACCTTTAGAATCAACTGTAATCTTTGTGTATGTACCTGCAGAACCAGATGCCGATAAAGTTGCCGCTCCAGTAACATCACCAGCACCATTTAATGCAGCTGATGTATATGTTACATCGCCTGTAAGAGAAATCGTTCTGCCTGTTGCCCAAGCAGCAGCCGTTGTGGCTGTACTTGCGTTACCAACTAAAGCACCAGTAAATGTAGTAGCTGCAACTTGATTAGAAGAATCTCTTTTCATCAATGTACTAGCAGTTGCAGCTGCTGTAGCAGCGTCCATTGTTTCAGTATAGTGAAGACCACCAATATTAATTGGGGCGCCACCACCAGTTACACCAAGAAATAAGGTTTTTGATGTTTGTGAGTAAGCCGCTTCTCCTACTGCTAATGCATTATCAGCCGGAGTTCTAGTAGAGACAGCATATTTTAATTTAATTACTGTATTTGACATTTTCTTTTATCCTAAAATATATTTTGTTATCTATCTGTTCGGTAATTCATTAAAATATTATTACTCAAGTATTTGTTTATTCTTAAAATGTTCCGCCTGTAATTACTGCAATTTCTGTTTCTGTTGCAATAACCGGTCCTGCCGCCCATGTATTAGAAGCTGACTTATAAAATATACCATATGAATTTTCAAGACCTACTGTTGTAACATCTGTCAGTTCGGGTACAGTCAGCGATGGTGTTTGTTTAAAATCTGGTGCTGAAATAGTAGTGCTACCAGATTTTTTTATGGTAACTTTTCCTATTGGATTCATTTCGCTTCCTTTTTATTTAACATGCTTATTTATCCTGCTCCAGTTGATGTGGTGACAGCCGGAGTTACAGTTACTATTCCCTCTAGAACCCTAGTTTTTGTATAATCACCAGATGAATTAACTACATTATTTGCAACGACTAAATCATAACAATATCGTCCTGGCTTTAGAGCAGCTGTATTAGCTGAAGGCATTTTCATACTAATTTCGCCAAGTGTGGCTGATGTTACAGTTACGGTAAAATTATTAGATGTTGTTGAGTCATAAGTTTTTCTTAATACAGCATAACCAGTGTGACCAGTAAGATTAACTGGGTCTCCCGAAGAATCATCTACAGTTAAGTTACTAGTAAAGGTTGCACCTTGCTCTATTGTTAGTTCTTGATAAGCGGCGATTTTATTTCTCCTCGACTTTTTTAATTTATGCTCTATTTAGTCAATTAAAAGACTGACAGGATAAAAAAAACCCACCAAAAGGTGGATATTTTTTATTGAAGATATGTGTTAATTATTTCTTATTTAAGTCCATATATTTCTTCTAGTTAATTATTTAAGACACACCATATAACTTTAT
>JGI24006J15134_10000237_pt1 | contig 38274 bp, 59 predicted proteins | sample LinPmetageLP53_FD_15134 | JGI IMG/M metagenome (IMG submission 15134)
CCAGCAGCCCAGTGGGTTCTCCGTGGAGATGAATTAGAATGGCTTGACACAGAACAAACACAACCAACAGACTCTGCAATCGCAGCAAAAATGGTTGAGCTTCAAGCAGCCTATGACGCACTAGAGTATTCCAGAATCCGTCTAGCAGCCTACCCGTCCATTCAAGACTGCGTACATGCCTTGTTGGATGGTGGTGACACTTTGACTGACTTGCAGACTCTACGGGCAGCAGTGAAGGCTGCAAATCCAAAGGGGTAAGCCATGAGTATTGAATATAGAGGTCAAACATTTGCAGGCTACAACAAGCCTAAACTTACACCTAAACACCCTACAAAATCTCACGTAGTACTAGCCAAAGAAGGATCTACCATTAAAATGATTCGTTATGGTGAGCAGGGGGCAAGTACAGCAGGTAAGCCCAAGGCTGGTGAGAGTGATAAGATGAAAGCCAAGCGTAAGTCATTCAAGGCTAGGCATGGTAAAAACATTGCTAAGGGTAAAATGTCAGCAGCTTATTGGGCAGATAAATCCAAATGGTAAAAACAAAGTCAAAAGTTAATGAAGCTGGTAACTATACCAAGCCTACTATGCGTAAGACTCTTTTTAAAAAGATCAAGGCAGGAACTAAAGGGGGTAAGGCTGGTCAGTGGTCAGCACGTAAGGCTCAACTCCTAGCCAACGAGTACAAGAAGGCAGGTGGAGATTACAGGAAATGAAGAAACCACAGAAGTCCCTTAAGAAGTGGACTAAGCAAGAGTGGGGTACTAAGAGTGGCAAGCCCAGTGCTAAGACAGGTGAGCGTTACTTACCTAAAGCTGCTATAGCTGGTCTGACTAAAGCAGAGTATGCAGCTACTACAGCAGCAAAGAGGGCAGGTACTAAAGCAGGTAAGCAGGTTGTGAAGCAGCCTAAGAAGATTGCAGATAAAACAGCTAAGTATAGAAAGTAAGAGGAAGTTATTATGATGTATGGTTATAAAGCACCTAAGACAAAAGCACCTAAGAAGAAGCCAGTTAAGAAGTCAGTTAAGAAGAAGCCAAAGAAGATGGGGTACTAGGTATGAAAGGTGTTACACATTACTTACCAAATGGTAAAACATACACAGGTAAGACTCACAAGACTAATGGTAAAGTTATGACAGGTGCAAAGCATACTCCGTCTAGTAAGCCTTTAACCCACAAAAAACCTAAGAAGTAGGAGAGAGAGTAATCATGCCCCAAGGTAAAGGAACATATGGAAACAAAGTAGGTCGCCCACCCGCTAAACCAAAGAAGAACAAAAAGAAAACACCAGCAAAGAAAACAATGAAAATACGTAGTAACTACTAATGTGGGCTATCGTGTTAGCCACAATGTTAGCTAGCGGTGAACCTCAAGTACCTACGATAATGTCTAGCTACAGGACATTAGATAATTGTAGGAAAGAGTTATTACGTGTAGGTACAATAGGAGGCTACGAGCCTGTAGTTAGCCCAATGGTAGGACTTGCAGTGGTTAAAGTAGGAGCTACAAAGACTATAACGGCATTCTGTATTAAAGATATGCGGTCTATTTAATGTGGTCTACAGTATTAGAAGCGTATCCTGTCCACCAATGCCCCTCACAGGCTCCACAAGGCTCTGTGCTGGTCGTAGAGCCTCAAGTAATACGTGAGTATGACTATAGGTTTATAAGGCCTCCTATGGCTCCCTACGAGCTTACAGAGCATCAGTATTCAAAGAGGTTATGGATATGTTAGCAGAATTAGCAATAGCTAATGCAGCATTTAAGGTAATCAAGACTACCCTGAGTAACGGGAGAGAGATCGCAGATGCTGGAGCAGCCCTAGGTAAATACTTTGGTGCTGAGAAGACAATACAGAAGCAAGTGGCTAACGGCTCAGGTAACGTACTAGAAGCATTTCAAGCTAAGGAGCAACTAGCTAGACAGGAAGAAGAACTTAAGTTCATGTTGAACAAGCAAAGGCTCCAAGGATATAGTGATTTTCTTAAGTTTAAAGCACAGTACACTAGAGACTTAAAAGAAACTAAACAAGCGGAAATACGTAAAAAAGCAGCAAGAGCTAAAGCATTACAAGATAATCTATCCATAGCTATAAAAGTAGGCTTAGGGTTTATTGTTATTATGGCTGGTTTGTTAGGTGCAGCTATTTACATTAAAGGATACTACTAGGCATGGAAAACTTAACTCAAAAACAGAAAGAAGAGATAGCTGAACTGGCTGCTGATAAAGCGTATGACAGATTCTATCTTGCCGTAGGTAAATCAGTGACTAAGAAGCTAATGTGGGTTATAGGTGCAGGTGCATTTGCTGTTTGGTTATACTTTAATGGAGATATGTAATGCCAGATGCTAAACTAACTAAATTAGGACTAACAGCTTACAACAAACCTAAGCGTACACCTAGCCACCCTAAGAAGTCTCATGTAGTGGTAGCTAAAGAAGGTGGAGTAACAAAGACTATACGCTTTGGTCAACAGGGAGTTACTGGAGATAAGACTAAAACAAAACGATCTGACTCATTTAAAGCTAGGCATGGCAAGAACATAGCCAAAGGTAAGATGTCAGCGGCTTATTGGGCCAATCGTGAAAAATGGTGAGAGGTAGTACAACATGGGCATATTAAGTAGTTTATTCAGTGGCGGTAGTGCTGTTGCACAGCCTATAGAAGCCATTGGTAACATTATAGACAGTGTGTTTACATCAGATGAAGAGAGAGCACAAGGCGAACTACTTAAGCAGAAGTTAGCTATGCGGCCCTCTATGATGCAAGCGGAGATTATGAAGGTACAGGCTAATCACAGGTCTACCTTTGTTGCAGGAGCTAGACCCTTTCTCATGTGGGTATGTGGCCTAGGTTTCTTATTTGCATTTGTTATTAACCCTGTACTACAATGGATAGCACCAGAGCTAGGTAGCCCTGAGTTACCCTTAGACGCTATGCTTGAACTTACGTTAGCAATGCTTGGCCTTGCAGGTCTTAGAACAGTAGAAAAATTAAATGGTAAAGCCACATGAAGACACATAAAGAGATGGTAAACAACGTACTTGTGAGGCTACGGGAACGTGAGGTTGACAGTGTTAATGAGAATAGTTACTCAAAGTTAATTAGTTTATTCATTAATGATGCTAAGGAGTTTGTTGAGTCAGCATGGAATTGGTCTGTTCTTAGGCAAACATTGACTGTAGTTACTCAAGATGGTGTATTTAACTATGTGCTTACTGACTCAGGTAATAACGTAGCTATACTAGACGTAGTTAACTTAACATCTAATACGTTCTTAAAGTATAAAGACCCACACTGGTTTAACAATGTATTTCTTAACAACACACCAGCCGAAGGTAACCCTGACTACTACGTATTTAATGGCGTGAGTGTAGCAGGTGACACACAGGTAGACTTGTACCCTATCCCTGATGGTGTGTACACTATCTACTTTAACGTAACTATGCGNTCACAGGAGCTTGTNGCTGATGCAGATACAGTACGTGTACCTCACTTACCTGTACAAGCTTTAGCTTATGCTATGGCCCTAGAGGAGCGTGGTGAGGACGGAGGTATGTCAGCAGTATCAGCTAAGGCTCTTGCTCAAAACTTCTTATCTGACGCTATTGCCTTAGACGCTAACAAGCACCCAGAGGAACTGATCTGGGAGGTCTATTAACCATGGCTAAACAATTAATGTCCTCCTCTATTGCTGCACCTGCATTCTATGGTTTAAACACCCAAGAGTCAGGTGTAACACTACAGGAAGGTTTTGCACTACAGGCAGACAACTGCGTCATAGATAAGTTTGGTCGATTAGGAGCACGTAAGGGCTGGCAGACTTTAAGTACAGGTAAGGATGGTTCAACAGGTGCTAATGCTAATGTTAATTTAATAGGGGTTTCTAACTTTAAAGATGTTGTAGGCGTTGATACGTTACTATCATTTAGTGTTAACAAGTTTTACAAAGGCCTTACAAACCTAGTAACTTTAACCCCGTCTACCTCAGACACGATAGCCGCAGGTAACTGGCAATCAGCTACACTAAATGATAATCATTATTTCTTTCAACGTGGATACTTACCGCTAGTGTATACTAACTCTGGCAGTGCAGATACTTTTAAATCCGTAGCAACACACACAGGAACTACAGGTACGCCTCCTAGCGCCCACACAGTATTAGCAGCCTACGGGCGTTTATGGGCTGCCGACACAGCCACTAATAAGAATACAGTTTACTTTACTGATGTTCTTAATGGTACTAAATGGAGTGGAGGCACTTCTGGTAACATTAATATATCTTCCGTACTTACACAAGGTATGGACGAGATTGTTGCCTTGGGCGCACATAACGGCTTCTTAGTTATATTTTGTAAGAACAACATTATTATCTATGGTGATGGTAATAACTTTCAAGCAGGTATGACTACCTCAAGTTTAACCTTAGTGGAAGTCATAGAGGGTGTAGGTTGTATTGCTAGAGACAGTGTACAGAATACTGGTGAAGACATTTTGTTTTTAAGTACCACTGGTATACGTTCATTAAGTCGTACCATACAAGAGAAATCTCAGCCTATGCGAGACATCTCTAAGAATGTACGTGATGATGTAATACAGGCCATTAACGCTGAGAACATTGATTTAATCAAGTCAGTCTACTCGCCTATTAATGCTTTTTACTTAATTACTTTTCCTACGTCACAACAGACCTTTTGTTTTGACACCAGAGCACCTTTACAGGATGGCAGCTTTAGAGCTACAATATGGCCCTCTGTATCGCCTAAGGGTTTTTTGTCTGAAGGTTCTACATTATACTTTGCAGAAAACAATGGCATAGCAGAGTACAAAGGTTATCAAGACAACGGCTCTAAGTACGAAATGGCGTACTACAGTAACTTCTTTGACTTAGGTATGGCTAATGTTTCTAAAATTGTAAAGAAGCTATCAGCAACTACAGTAGGAGCTACAGGACAAACCTTTGCACTTAAGATTGGATATGATTATAGCCCAGTATATTATGGTTATACATTTACATTAGAAGTAGGTACTGTATACGAGTATGGTATTACTGAGTACGGCATAGGTCAATACTCAGGCTCAGTCTTAATAAACGAACAAAAAGCATCAACACAAGGCGCAGGTGACATTATACAGATAGGATTTACTACTGATATTAATGGTGCTCCTATGTCATTACAGAAAATTTCACTATACGCCAAACAAGGTAAGGTACTTTAAATATGTCTAATTATACTAAAGCAACTAACTTTGCATCAAAGGACGCCTTACCCACAGGTAACGCACTCAAGACTGTCAGTGGTACTGAGATTGATGACGAGTTTACAAACATACAAACGTCTGTAGCTACTAAAGCTAACCTAAGTGCGCCTACGTTCACAGGTATACCAGCGGCTCCTACAGCAGCTACAGCGACTAACAGCACACAAATAGCCACCACAGCGTTCACACAGGCTGCTATAGTGGCTGGTGTTGCAGCTAAGGCACCCATAGATGCCCCTACGTTCACAGGCGTCCCTGCGGCTCCTACAGCGGCTGCTGGCACTAATACTACACAGTTGGCTACTACAGCCTTTGTACAGGCCGCTACGCCCACAGCAGCGACTATTAATGGTCTAGCATATCCTGTAGGCTCTGTGTACACATCAGTAGTTGCAACTAACCCTAACAGCTTACTTGGCGTAGGTACTTGGGTAGCCTTTGGTGCTGGTCGTGTCTTAGTGGGTATTAATGCAAGTGACACTGCTTTTGATACAGTAGAAGAAACAGGCAGCATAGTTACAGGAACGGGAGGCGCAGGTCAGCCTTATATTGTCGTATACTTTTGGAAGAGGACAGCATAATGCCGAGTATAGATGACGGATATGGTAATAAGAATACGCAGTCACGTGCTAACGAATACAATGGAGGTAGAAATGCTAATGATCAAGGTAATGGTGATGGTAGAGCAGCAGCAGCAGCGGCACAACAAGAAGCAGCTAGGGTTGCATTAGGTCAACAACAAGAAGCTGCTAGACAACAAGCAGCGGCAGTAGAAGCACAACGTCAACAACGAGTAGCTCAGGAACGTGCTCAAGCTAACCTAGCTATAAGTCGTGCTCAGGAAATGCAAAAGTATTCTAATAACGTACCTGTAGATGATCGCAGCACTTATGGTGGTGGTATGTTACAAAGTACAGTAGGTGTTGCTGGCGGCCCTATGTCAAGAGCCGATGCAGCTATCATGGGTCAAAACTTTACGCCTCAGCTACCTAACACTGCTGGTGGTTGGATGCAAATGGCGGGTTCTCCCTTCTTACCCTTTATACAGTCTTTTGCAGATCGGACTAGATACGGAATGAGTCCAGCTTCTCAAGCTATCTTTGATAGCTTAGACCCTACTCAGAAAGCTAACATAGGTTCATTACAAGATCAAGTTAATTATGCACGTAACATTGTAAAACAAAATCAAGCAGCACCTAACAGTTACACTGGCCCTCAGAAGCCAAGTAACTTTAGTGACCAACAGTGGAATAGTATGACACAAGGACAGAAGCAGTTTATGAGTCCTGAGGGTGCTTTTGGAGGTCAGGCTGGCATGGGTAATGCAGGAGGAGGCGGTGGTATGTTACAAAGTACAGTAGGTGTTGTTGGCGGCCCTATGGCAGGAGGAGCAAGAGACTACCAGCCAACAGGAGGCACATTCAAGCCTATTACCTTTAGATCAGGCACAGGTAACCCAGACCCTTACGCTGGCTTAAGTGACATGGCACAGCAAGGTCAAGGAATGTTTAACGTAGCAGGTCAGGATGCACTACAAGCTGCTGATCAGTTTAATTATAACTTTGACCCACAGGCAGCAGGACAGCGCTTATTTGATGAACGTTCCTCATTACTTGAGCCAGCCTTTGCACAGCAACGTGCTAAGAACTTAGAACAGATGCAAGGCTTGGGTCGTATAGGCCTACAGTTATCTGGTGAGGGCTTAGGTGCTGGTGAAGACTCAGGCATGATGAATCCTGATATGTTTGGTATGAACGCTGCACAGTCTCAGGCTTTAGCAGGGTTATCCGCACAATCTACTCAAGATGCCTTTGGTCAAGAAGTCCAACGTGCGGGTCTTGACTTGAATCAGTTTAACACTAATCAAATGACTGACCAACAGCGTTATGCTAACCTTATGGGTACTGGTCAAGGTATGCTTACCGCTAGTATGCTTGAACCTCAAGTACGTAATCAGTTAATAGCACAACAGCAACAGCAGCAAGGCTTAGATCAGAACTACGAGCTAGGTAAATATGGCAATGAAACAGCACGTATTACAGGACAAGCTCAAGCTAACAACTACAACTATCAGCCAGACCCTTGGCTTTCAGGTCTTACTAGCTTAGGTTCTTCATTCTTAGGCACTACAGGTGGCAGTGGTTGGTTATCAGGCATATTTGGAGGTTCATAACATGGCACAACAAGGTTTATTCACACAACTACCCTCAGTCGATGAATTGTTACAACAGCGTAACAAAAGAGCTACTGACCTACAACAGACATTAATGACTAATGCTGCACAGGGCGCACGTGACCCTGCTAAAGCACGTGCCGTTAGTTTCTTAGGTTCTGCTTTAGGTCGTGCCTTAGGTGACTCTATGGGCGGTGAAGATAAAATAATGGCTGAACGTAAAGCTGATATTGAACAACAAACTGAAATGCAGGGTAAGTTTGGTCAATCTTTTACACAAGGAACTCCTGAGAATCAACTTAAATTAGCTAATGAATTAATTCAAATGGGCTATGTTGAAAAAGGAACAGAATTGTTTGAAGTAGGTCAAGCTGGCTTAAAAGCACAACAGGCTAAAAAAGCTGCCGATTTAGTAAAAGCAGAGGAACAGAAACTACGGGATAATGTAGCAGCTACCGCAGAGGCACAAGGATTAGCACAGTTAGCAGCTACAGTAAGAAATGGTGGTGACTTAGGAGAAGCACAAAAAACTCTTGCTGAATACGAGCAGACACAAATTGTAGCAAGAGGTGGTCGGGCTGGTCGTGTACAGCTTGCACAGCAATATTCAAAAGGTCAGTCATTTGTAGATCAAATAAAAGCAGGTAAGTTTGATAAAATGGATGGTGCTGAATTTATTGCAGTATTAAAAGGTAAACAAGCTAATAACAAAGCGTATAAAAGTAGTGGGGGTATAACTAAAATATACAGTGAGGACGAGCAAGGTAAAGTTTTAGACCCCGCTTCTAAAACATGGGTATACCCCTATGAATTAGGCCTAAGTGTTGCACCTAAGCTAACACAAGAAGTAATTCCCATGTTAGATACAATAACACGTGAGACTATGGGTGCTTTGTTAGGCGCAGAAGTGCTAAATTATGCCGACTTAAATCAAAAAGCTAACTCAGCTATAAACGGTATTTTTATTAATGATCAATCCATGGACATTTTTGATAAGGGTATTATATTAGGAAAGTTTGGTGAAATGCGTTTACAACTTGCTAAAGGATTAGAATCATTTGGAATGTCAAGTGAAAAAGCAATGGAAGTAACCGCTAATACCGAAGCGTATTTAGCGTATCGTGGTAACGCTGTGGCTAACATAATTCAAGCTTTTGGTGCTGGTACAGGTTTATCTGATCAGGACAGAAAGTACGCAACAGCAATGGCGGGTGGTCAAATTGAAATGACTGCTTTAGCTGTAAAGAAAATCTTAGAGATTGAGCGTAAGGGTTATGTTAATTTAATTAAAGAAAATAACAAGGTGGTTGATCGTTTAATTGGTCGTATTAAAGGTACTGATACAGAGAAGAAAGAAATGGCGTTGTCCTATTACCTTGAAGAACCTGCTGAACGTCTAAGCGGAAAAACAGAGAAACAATCAATAGTTGATAAATGGGTGCAACGTGCAGAACAAAGGCGCAGGCAGCAGACACAGCTAAGAATGGTGAAATAATGAGATATACAAGAGAACAGTTAGAGGAAATCTTAGATGATGCAATAAATTCTAACGCTCCTCCGAATGAAATTGAAGCCATTACCGAAGAATTAGAGAACTTAGAAGTCGAGGAACAAGCAACGGAAGTTGAGAAACCTAGGTACACTGCTCAACAGTATGACTATGGTGAGATGCAGGACGAAGCGGCTACCAATATCCAAAGTTCTTTTGCTAATGCTGGTAAAGTTATGGACACTAACCAGCAAGAGTTTCAAACAGCCGTACAGGATAAAGCAGAAGCCCTAAGGCCTCAGGTAGAAGCTGGTACTATGTCACCAGATCAAGCCGCTACTCAGTCACTGTTAGGTTCACGTGACCCTATTGAATCTCATTATTCACAGGATGCTAGGCCTCAGAGTGTGCAAGAGTTAGCTGTTGCAAACCTAGGTGAGGCTATCATTCCTGCTGCTGGTGACGTAATGATTGAAGGTGCTAAGATAGCTGGTAAAGTTCTTAGCAATGTAACACCTGATGTCATAGAGAACCCTACAGTTAATGCTGTAATTGACATAGGTCAAGCCATAGCAGAACTACCTACAGTTCAAGAAATGATAGAGCTTGCTAAAGAGAATTACCCTAAGTATCTAGCAATGGCTAAAGAATATCCTCATTACGACAGGATGATAAAGAATGTATTTAGCATTGTTTCTTTAGGTACAAACACTAAAATTGAAGCTGGCATAGATGCTGTAGGTAGTGGTTTGAAGTCGTCAGCGGTTAAAAGCACATGGAAGAATAGAAGGGAAAGTGTATCTAATATGCTTGAACCTATCCATCCTGAGACAAGTGACATGACTACTACTATGTATCCTACTCGTACAGAGGGTATGTTAAATAGTATCAAGCCTAATTACACTGAACAAGCTAACGAAATAATTGATATTACGTCAACAGTTCCTAAATTAAAACCTAATGGTAGCTTTACTGATTCTCGTAATGCTATTTATGGCGAAATAACGAATACTGCTAAGAAGTTAAAATTAGATATTGCTAAAGCAGGTAACCCTCAATTAACTGTTGATGTGGTACAACAACTACAAGATTCTATGGATAACTTCCCCGAAAGCATTGGTTTTGGTTTAGCAGGAGGCACACCTAAATTTGCTACTGATCTAATGACAACAGCTATTCGTTTAGTGAAAGAATCAGATGGTACTGCCGCAGGTTTATTAGAAGCTCGTAAAAAACTTGATATGTTTATTGAGAAGCATCAACCTAAAGCTTTAACTCAAGAGTACATAAACAGTAAAGCTAAAGCTGTGTCAGAAATAAGAACTATTATGAATGACGCTGTGGCTCTTACAGTTCCTGATGTTAAAGTCAAGGATTTACTAGACAAGCAACATAAACTTTATAAGGCTTGGGACGTTACAGGCGATAAAGCTATAAAGGAAGCTAGGACTTCTATAGGTCGCTTGTGGCAGAAGATTACTGAGGGTAGAATAGTTATACCTAAAACACCCATGGCTTTACGTTCTATGGTTGGAGGTATGACGTACTGGTTAGGGAGTGGTAACTTAGGTTTTGCGCTAGGCACTGTAGCCTCAGTTGCCACATCGACTATTGGTTATAATATGCTTAAATCTCCTTACTCAAGAGAAGGGTTAGGTATTATACTTACAGGTACTGCTAAGTTAATTGAAACAACTAAAGACACTGCTTTACTTAAGCAACTTAAGGCTGATCGTTTGATTGTTATTGGTCTACTATCAGACCTTGAGAAAAACGCTGAACGTCCTCCACTTAAGGGTGCGGCTAATCAATAAGCTACAGTTATGGACAGTAGAAGGAACAATAGAATGTACAATACTTTAGATTGGTTAGGGTATAATATAGAAAGTCAAGGCCCAAGTGCTTCTGAGAATGAAGAAATGGGTTCATCTATGCAAAACCTTGTACTTGCCCAAGCTGGTAGGATGGCGAGGGATGAAGTAAAAGAAGAGTGGGGAAAACTTAACACTTCCTTAAGCTCTCGTCAAGCCGATATTGACAAAGCTACCTCCGCTTATTCAAGTGGAGATCGTAGCGCACTTGATGTAGGCCTTACTGCTGCTAAAAACACTGTAGGAGGCGTAGGTGACGTATTTGGTACAGCAATGTCTATACCCATCCCTGACGTAATAACAGAGCCTATGGGCGCTGCTATGCAAAAGATACCTACGTCAACTCCTGTGGATTCTTACCTATCTGAAAAGTTTCCCGATGCTTACAGAATGGCAAGCAATGCTGTTGAAACTGGCTTAGGTCTATTTACAGGTGGTAAAGGAAAACAATTAGTTTCTGGCCCTACAATAAACCAAGTTGCCCGTAATACTGATACTAAGCTAAAAGGTTTCTATAGTGGTAATCCACTGGCTAAACTTACGGGTGTGGCTCAAGCAGGTGCTGTTGCAGTAGGTAGGTCAATTAAAGAACTTTTTACACCACAATCTTTAGCAACCTTAAGGCAGACAGGTATATCAGAAGGAATGTTACAACAAAACGTAAGGCACTTACAGGCTTTAGGTCTAGGTAATAAATTCAATGACTTTGATAAACTAGGCACACAGGTCACTAAATTAAAAGAACAGGCGGCTAACGCCAAAACACCTGCTGGAGTTAAATCAGCAAAAGATAAACTAAAAATAGCTTACAATAAAAAGACTGCTTTAGGTAAAGAACTTAAACCGCATTTTAAAAATAAAGACAAAATACTTAAGCTTGCTAAAGAAGCGCCTAGTTTTCAAGCAGGTTCCGAAGCTTACCAAGGTTTAATGGACAAACAAACAGGAACGAATAGTCCTTTAGTTAAAGAATTATTTGGCCCTCAGGTAATGTCCTTTGGAACATTAGGTGGTTCGGGTATGCAAGGTGTGTGGGATTCTGGCGTTACTCGTAATGCTCGTCCTCCTAGTGCTGCTATAGAAGATGCTTTTCAAAAGCATTTAGTAGAAGCTTGGGGATTAAAGGGAAATACCGATAATGTTCAAATATTAGTTAAGAACCCTGTTGATCACCACCCTAATATGGGCCATGAGTTAATAACTGATAAGGCAGACGTTAGTCGATTTTTAGGTGTATTGGCTAATGAATTAAAACCTAACCATTTATTAGATACTCAGTTAATGGGAGATGTCATGCGTCTAAGAGGCGCCAAAAGTCCTACAAAAAGTGTACGTAAATATGTAAAGTATAATGATATGCTTGCTGATGGTAAATCTTTATCAAAAACACAACAAGAAAGTTTTGATGTTTTAAACAAACAGATTGATGATCTACCTCCTGCAAAATACGATGCCCAAGAAGGAGTATGGTATTTCTCAGGTAGTCATAAATCACAAGCAAAAGAACTAGGAGGTATGAACCATTGGGCTGCCTTATCAACTAGACAAAACTCTTATACACTCGCAGCTTCTGACGCTTCTGATATGTTAGGGGTTAAACCTGTAGGTGGTGCAGACTTACTCACTATTTTTCCTCCTTTGACAGGCTCGTTAGATGATTTAATTAAAGACACAAAAAAACCTAAAGGTTATTCAGTTAATGACCCTAACTATGTCAACCCTATATTGAAAGGGTCTGAGGCACTTGAGGCTAAGTATGGTGTACCTCCTGTTAAACGATTTAATAATGTTAATGCCACAACACAGCAAAGGATGGACGTTATAGAAAGTGTTGCAGGTAAAGTAAAGCCTGAGGAAGCTGATTATCGTCAATTAGGAGGTAACTACTCAGGTGCTGGCGCTTTTATAGATAACAAAGAAGACGAGTAAAACCTAAGCACAAAAAAGCCCTACCTAAGGAAAAAAGTATGTCAGCCCGTAATCATAAAAGTTGGTTGAAAACACCACCAGTTGAATATATAAGTAGTGAATGTTACAATAGTCAAAAGATTTATGAAGCAGAAATAAAAGAAATTTTTGCTAAAGTCTGGATACCTATTATACATAAAAGTGAAATAAAAGAAATAGGTGATTATAGAACATCACAGATTGCATTTCGTAATATACTCATAGTAAATCATGGGGATAGAATTAGATCTTATATTAATTCAGGCATTACAGGTGTGTCGGGTAACACAAACCCTTACGAATTATTAATAAACGGAACGGAAGAACTATATTGTGAAACAAAACATGGTGGCATGGTATGGGTAACACTAGACCCTAATCCAAGTATGAGTGTCGATGAATGGACTTGTGGTGCATTTGATTGTATTACAGATGCTATTGATACAGAAGAACTAGAAGTGTTTCATTACCATAAAGCAATTATTCCAACAAACTATAAACTATGGCACGATACTAATAGTGAATTTTATCACGACTTCATGCACTACTTTAATAGAGTAACAGGCTTTAATGATGAATATTTTGCTAGAAAGAATATTGCATTTGATAATGGTCATGTTAATGTAAGTAGTTTCACAGTAAACTATGGTGAATATGAAGGGGCTGGAGATAGAAAAGCATTAAGTTTTCCAAATTTGCCGCCAAATCAATGGTATATGGTAGACTTATTTCCGGGCTTTAACTTTAACCTACGTGGTAGTGCTTATCGTTCAGATAGTGTAACACCACTAGGCCCAAATAAGGTACTGATTGAATTTCGTGGTTATGGTTTATTAAAAGACACACCAGAAGAACGTAAGCAACGTATTGACCATCATAACACAATATGGGGGCCATTTGGTCGTAACTTACATGAAGACTTGTTAGGAGTTACTGGACAAGGAGTAGCAATGGCAGTCGGCACTGAGAAAAGAAATATACTACATGGGCGCCATGAAAATGGAACTATCCATGATGAAGTAGGTATGAGGCATTATTATTCTGAGTGGGGTAAATATTTAGGTGTAGACCCAATGAATCCATTGGCTGCATAAAGTTTTTTTTAAAAATTCTTTAAGTAAAACTTAAGCACAAAAAAGCCCTACCTAAGTCTCCTTAAGTAGGGCTTTTTAATGCCTAAGATTTAATGAATGTCAAACCCTGTGTTAGTCTTCCATGCAAAGTAATCCTCAGGTCTCATAATCTCCTTAAAGATAGTCTCAATAGCTACGATTAAACGTAACACTTCTGGTGCATCATCCTTATCTCCAAACTCCATCTCTTCCTTAAGATCACTGTGGAACTGCCCTAAGCAAATAACTGTAATCTGCTCTATGTCTACAAGGTCATTTAACTGTACACTCATGTTACCACCCCCAAGATTCACCAGACATTCCATCTGCGCTATAGTCCGTCACACGTCCCTCAAAGAAGTTCTTAAAGCTATCACCATTAAGTACCCAATCAAGCCACGGAAGAGGATTCTCCTGTACGTCCCAATTAGGCTTAAGACCTAGGTTAACTAATCGTCTGTCGGCAATGTATCTGATGTACTCTTTGACTTCACTAGCCGTAAGACCTTCCACACCTCCCAGTTCAAACGCCAGATCAATAACCTTGTCCTCAAGCTCGACAGCAGTCCTGTACATTTCATAGATAGATAGTTTAAACTTATCATCAACAACCTCTGGATTCTCATTAATAAAAGTACGAAACAATTCTGTCATACCTGCGACATGAATAGTCTCGTCCCGTATACTCCACTCTACAATCTCACACATACCCTTAAGCTTACCAAAGCGTTGGAAGTTCAAGAGCATTACAAAGGCTGAGAATAGACTCATGCCCTCATTACAAACAGTCTGCGCTAATGCTTTAGCTAATCCTGCTTTAGTGTCTGGGTCAAAGGTCTGCATAAACTCAAGCTTCTCAGCCATAGCGTCATACTCAAGGAACGCTGTGTACTCAGCCTCAGGGAAGCCTAGGGTATCGTTAAGCAAGGCGTAGGAGCGCATATGGATAGTCTCTCGCTGTGCAAACGATAACATCATCATACGTGCTTCATTGTTCTTGATGCGAGGTAGGAACACATCTACGTAAGAACCACCTACGATTACATCAGACTGTGTAAATAGCCTGAGTATCTGAGTGATAAAGTTCTTCTCTTCATTGCTAATCTTACCTGACTTCCATTGTGTCACATCTTCCTGTAGGTCACACTCCCACTCACCCCAGTGTAACTTATCATGCTCAATAGATTGCTCCACAAAGCTTGAGTAGTTAAAGGGCTTATACGCTGGTGATACTGTTAGTAAACTCATTTCTTATCCTTGGCAACTTAAACATTCATCATCGTCTTGTGCAAAGTCTGTTAGGGCTACACGTGTAGGCTTGAAGCTCACTGTGTCAGCCTTAGAACCTGCGCTAGTCCTTAGGTAATACAAACCCTTAAGCTTCTTATTGAAAGCTCTCAGGTGTACTTCATTCACATAGGCCTTATCAGTACCAGCAGGGAAGAACAGGTTAACACTCTGTCCTTGGCATATATAAGGCTGTCTACCTGCTGCATGATCAATAACCCATCGTTGGTCAAGCTCAAAGGCAGTCTTATAGATTTCCTTATCCCATTCATCCATCCACTCTAAGTGCTGTACGCTGCCCTCGTTAAGTACAATAGACTTCCATTGTTCCGCTACCCACTCAGGGTCTTTGTTATGCGCCTTAAGCACTTTATCTAAATACTTGTTCTGTACTAGGTGAGCACCTACTCTAGTCCTGTGCGTAAAGGCATTAGACTTAAGAGGCTCTATACTAGCGGAGCAACCAGCAATAATACTACTGTTAGCATTAGGCGCTATAGCCAGTAAGTGACTGTTACGCATTCCTGCCACGTCAGGGCAAGCCCCACGTTCCTCAGCTAAGTACACTGAGGCTGCTCTAGCCTGTGCTTTAATATGTGTAAACATATCAGTATTGACTGTAGTAGCCATAGGAGACTCCCACGGGACGCCTAAGCGTTGTAAGGCGCTATGGAACCCCATTGCCCCTAGTCCTAGTGAACGCTCCTGTGTGGCACTGTAGACAGCCTTACGTAGCTCCTTAGGTGCATGGAAGCAAAAGAAACTAATTACATTGTCAAGCATAGTAATTAAGTCAGCTACCATAGTGGTGTCTTTCCACTCTTGATAATACTCTAAGTTAACACTTGACAAACAACAAACTGCTGTACGTTCATCTGACGTAGGTAAGTGTATCTCGTTACACAGGTTAGACCCATGTATCTCAAGCCCCTTCTCTTTCATAGATGGTGGCAAGTGTCGATTAGCTTCATCAATAAAGTTTAAGTAAGGCTCACCCGTCCTAAAGCGTGTCTCAATTAAACGCTCCCATAGCTCACGTGCTGGTAGTAAGTCACGTACTGTCTTGTCATTAGGGTCTACTAAAGGCCAAGGGTCACCAGCCACTACAGCGTCCATGAATCGGTCAGTAATGTTCACTGCATTGTGTAGGTTAAAAGCCTTACGATTAGGGTCACCTCCTGTCGGTACACGAATGTTAATAAACTCAATGATGTCTGGGTGACTAATGTCCATGTAGGCTGCATAAGAACCCTTACGAGTCTTACCTTGCCTGTAGGCTGTCATGTCACTGTCTACTGTTTTTAAGAAAGGTATTGGTGAAGGAGCCACATCACTAACGCTACGAATGTCGCTCCAATGGCCGCCCACTCCACCACCTTTAACACTAAGCCATCGTAGTTCTGTCGAGTGTCCGATAAGACCATCAAGGTTATCAGGCACATAAGAGAGGAAACAGCTAATAGGTAATCCATTTATCTTTTCCCCCTCCTTAGGGGCATTGCTTAATATAGGGGAACTGAACATAAACCAGCCCTTGCTGGCGTAGTCATAGATGCGTTGTGCTAGTTCATAGTCATGCTTACTGAATGCCGTAGCAGCACGTGCATAGGCATCTTGTGGGTCTTCGCCCTCACGACAGTAGTAGTCTTTAAGGAGCGTATAGGCCTGTTCCGACAGTAACTTGTTACGCTTATAATCAATTGCAATGCTCATTTATCCACTCCGTTGTTTCTCTTATCCCTTTGAATCCAACGAGGGTGGCTCCAGTTTCAGTATTAATAACTGTAGGTACACTACGTACCTTGTAGTGAATTGCGGCATCAATATCTTTTCCAATGTCAACCTCTTCGTAATCAACCTCTTCATGGTTAAGAACTGTACTGACTGCTTTGCAAGGCTGACAACCCTCTGTGTAAAACTTAATTATCATCCTTAGTGCTCCCATGTAATGCTTCGTCATAAATCTTACAAGAACTAATAGCATTACGCTCTGCTTCTGTATAAGTCTTACTCGCTGAACCTAGATCATATAAAGCCTGAGCCTTATCTAAACTGTCCACACAATCCTGCCTTAGTAGTTCTAACGCTAACCCTCGCACTTGACCTTTCATTAGTATTCCTTCTGATATTCACCTGTACGAATCATGGCACAAATCTCAACTGCTCTTTTGCCTACCTGTTTGGCCCATCGACTGTCCATAAACTCGTCTGCTGCCTCGTCCCACTTATGGTTATAGGAAGCCTGTAGAGCCTTTTCAAACTTACGTAGCCTAGGCATACCTAGGTTAAAGCAAATGTCCACCAAGGCGTCATAACGAGCAGGGGAGTGCATGATCAAGTCAATAGTCCATGGAAATGCCATTGATAGTTCTTCCTCTACACGCTCAATGTCATTAGCTAGTAAGTAGGCTATCTCCCGTTGACTTAAGCCTATGCCTCCATTAGGGTCTATGTTACGTCCTACGCCTATAGTAGTCTTATTGGCTGTGCATTTGTAAGCGTGTGTCTCTACACCCTCATGTGCTGTAATCATCTTAGCTAGTGGAGTCATTACTTGTTCCCGTCTATTGGTTCATTGGTGTGCCTAGGTGCTAGAGCAGTCTCTTGTTGTTCTGTAGCAACAGGGGTGTTCTCTTCAATCAGAAGGTCAAGGTAATGCCTTGCTTTCTTCAAGTCCTCAAGCCCATTCTTAGTACGCCACCTAACGACATACTTAACTACGTTACCTTCACAGAAGAATAACCTGTTAGCCTGTATGAACTCTATAGGCTGAATCTTCATGTTCTGGTAGTGACTCCCGCCTACTTGAGACTCAAGTGCTTTAGGTTCTTCTTCGCTCATTACTGCCTCCATATCTCCAAAATCATCAAGAAAATTATACTTAGGCCAATCTATGATTTTACTCATTGTCTGAATCCTCTTTTAGTTCATCTGCACTTACACAGTAATAAGAGGTAGTATTTCCTCCGTAGCTTAGGTCACTGTCGTGTCCTCCTAAGTCTTTAGCTATTTTTTTACAATTCTTTTTATCGCCTGTTGCAACGATGTTAGTCATGGTAAAACCTTCTGATTCTTTACCACCTTCAATATATTGTTCTTTTATTACATGCCATTTAACTTTAGTCATTATCTTCATCCTCCTCAGTAAACATATCTAAGTTTTTCATTACCAAGTCTTCGTAACGATCAACTAATGACTCGCTTGTAATGCCTAACAGCTCACACAAGAAGTCAACGTCATACTTATTTAATATCTGTTCTTTTACTTCTTCAAAGGTGCTAGACATTTTAAATGCTCCAGTAACTTATCAATAGATTTCATGGTGAAGTGTGCCAGACCTTCTTTGTCACACCACTCACCTAGGTTCATCTTAGAGCCTTTCCTAAGGCGCTTACGTGAATCAGAGAATACAAATATCAATGGTCTATCAATCTCGTCCCTGATAGCTTTGTACTTCTGTGTGTCACCTACTCTAAAGAATCCCTTGCACTCTATCATAGCCCCTGTACGCTCACATATGAAGTCTGGTACGTACTTCTTATGTATCGTGTAAGGTAGCCTATAAGGTTCATACTGGAATCCCGTAGGGCCAACAGCGTCACTAAAGGCACTTTCAAGGCCTGATCTAAACTTAGTCATAAGTCTCCTTAGCTTATTTTCTATGTATTTTTCTAAGGAGCTTGTCTTTTTGGTTCTGTATTTCACTACAGCACCTACAAGCAGCTTTCTGTGTCTTACGTCCTTTCATGTTTATGTTCCCGCAAGGAAACCAGTGACCTTTACTAGACATTTAGTTCATCCTCTATGGTTAAGCGCCTAAAGCCGCCCCAATCACGCCTCATGTACAATAGGTTCCAACACACCTCTAGCCTGTCATGCCAATCCTCAGGGTGAGCCTCTTGCCACGCCTCTTGTACCTTAGCTAACATCTTAGGCTTAGGTACATCAGCCAGAAGCTTCTCAGCTTTCTTAGGCCCGATACCTACGAGGCCTTGTATGTTGTCCGTAGAGTCTCCTGTGAGCATCTGTAGGCACATCTTGCGGTAGCCTTGGTCTTTACATATGTAGTACAAAGTCTCTTTGGTGAAGTTATAATGCCAACCTTCTACCATGTCAATGTCTTTGTCTATGTGTGCAATAACAAAGTGCTCCTTAGCATCTAAGGCTTGTTGCGCCCATATGGATACTACATCATCAGCCTCACAGTTATCAGACTTAAAATGCCCTAGGCTATAAGCATACTCGTTGAGTTCCTTGCGCCTCTCTGTTACCTCAGGATTAGGGTCTTCCTCTTGCTCTTTAAGCTTACGATGGCCTTTGTAATCTTCTGTTATATCATAACGAAAGTTACCACTACCTTTTAAAGCTACAAATACTTTATCGCTACAAGTCTCCCATTGTATCTCTTCAATGGCCCTATCGTAATACTCCATAGCTTTTCTTAAGTCTATATCAGTCTTAAGAGCTATGCGATAGATGATAGAATCAGCATCAATAAAGCATTTGTCAAAGGGCTTGCTTTTACTATTCTTTATGTTCATACGTTACTCGCTTGTTAAGTTTAAGACCATCTGAGTGTTTTCTTTCTTTAGTCTTTTAGTTTGCTTATCTCTAGCAACTCTACTAAGCCTATTATGCTCAATACGATGGCAGTTAGAACATAACAGTAAACACTTTTTAGCTTCTTTTAACACTTGCTCCATCGGTTTTAGTATGTTCCCTCCTACGTTAAACTCTTTCTGTGAAGGGTCTATGTGGTGATAGTCATAAATCTCAATGTGCTTTAGGTCACGTAAGTCACAGTGCTCACACTTACCACCTTTAAGTTCAAAAAGCTCTAGTAGTCTGTTTCTTCTGTGCTCATAATCATATTCGTGTTTTCTGCCTTTGCGTTTCATAGCTTCTCCTAGTGTGTCTCAGCCCATGAGTCACCTACTTTAAACTCACCAGCTAAAGAACACCTGAGCTTGAAGTGGATACCAGCAGCCTCAATACAACTAGCTGCTAGACTACCAAACTTACCTGCCTGATCTTCCCTAACTTCCACTTGAAACTCGTCATGGATATTACCAACAAACTTATAATCTATACCCCATAGTATAGCATATCTGTCAAGAATAATCAAGGCTTGTTTCATAATTAAACTACCTGCTGACTGTAAGCACGAATTAAGTGCTGCATGTTCTGACCTGATAAACACTTTACGTCCATCTAAGCCTGTTATGTAGCCCTTAGATGCTGACTGTGCAACATTTTCCTTAAGCTTTGCAAGTGCTGGTGTAGCCTTGAGGAAACTATCCTTAAGTCGTTTACCTACTGCTCTACCGCCACCTGCAATACTGCCTATCTTCTCGTCACCTGCGCCATACAAGTAAGCGTATATGAAAGTCTTGGCCTGATTACGTGTATCAAGACCAGCAGCTTTCTGGTTAGCTGTGTGTATATCTCCTGTAAGTATAGTGTTAGTATAGTCTGCATCATCCATGAAGTGGGCCAGCATTCTCAATTCTAAGCCAGAGGCGTCTATACCAACAAGCTTATAACCTTTAGGCACTATCCAACATGAGCGACACTCTGGCCCGTAAAGGCTACTAGAGCTAGGCACCTGCGCTAAATTAGGCTTGCTGTGGGTCATACGCCCTGTCACAGCACCATTAGTATTAACGTAACCATGTACCCGCCCTGTGTCCTCATTAGCAGCCTCAAGCCAACTACGTACCTGAGCTATGCGCTTACCTACTAACAGGTAGGAGGCAATCAACTCAGCCTCAGGTATGCCTTTGACATTCTTAAGTATGTCCTCAGACACGATAGGGTGGCCTGTCTCTGTAAAGGCCTTAGGCTTCCATCCAAAGTGCTTAAGGTAGCGGCCTATCTGTTGCCGTGAAGCAAGGTTAAAAACAGGCCAGTCAATACGACTAAAAGGCCCACCTACTTCTTCCCATCTTTCACCGAGGAACTTGAGTCCAACGATGCTGTAGGTGCCGTCTTTCTTAAGCTTGGGAACAATCTCCTTAATGTACGTAGGTAAAGGTAAAAACACTTGTTGGACAACTTCCTCAAGTTCATATGACTTCTCCTGTAATTCCGCTACTAAATCCCTAGCCTTTGGCGAATCCAAAAGCCAGCCGTTTCTAATTTGCTTCTGTATGATGCGTTGTACGTCATGCTCTAACTCAAGGCTATCAGGCTTAAAGTCCTCTAGCTCTTTAAGTAAAGCTTTGTACACCTCATGGTTTACGTTTACATCTTGCTCACAGTAAAGGAGCATATCGTGCGTGTAGTGAGTCCAATCACTATAGTCACCCTTAGGGTATCCAAGCTTCTCGCCCCAGTGTCCTAGGCTATGTGCCTCGCGCTGCGGGTCTGCTAGTCTTGACATGACTAATGTGTCTGTAATCTTACAGGCGCTAAAGTCAGTGCCTAGTAACTTCTCACACGCTGGTATGTCGTAACCTATAATGTTATGCCCTATCACCTCCTGTGCTTGTGCTATTGCTATATTAAATGTAGGCCACTGGCCCTCTACGTATGAGCTTATGACGCCAGTGTCAATATCCTTAGTGATAATGCACCATACCTTTGTAGGCGCTAGGCCATTAGTCTCTATATCAAATATTAATCTAGTCATAGGTCACCTATAGTAAATATGTGACCCCAACTTAATTGTGGTGGTCATTTCATCTGCCCAGTACGGGTGTACATAGTCTGCATGGTAATGCGTAGCACCTTCGGTAATGTCAATAGACTTACCAGCTAATACGTGCTGTGCTAAAATAGTAGCTTCCAGCATTGCTTTACCATCTTGGGGCTTGTCAGACAAACCATCACAGAACCAACTGTACTGGCACTGGTATCTGATAGGGTTAATCATGTCCCACCCATGATACTTAGCTTGCTTTATAACCTCACAAGCTGTATCGGGATACCTACTGTCAGCCATACGATTTAACACGCTATGTGCTACACCTATCTGACCCGCTAATGGCTCACCTCTAGCCTCATGGTAGATGTTTAGGGCCATACATAACACTGCTGCGGTTACCATGATTAAAAGTCGTCATGTGCGTTAGCTGCCTTAGTCTCAGGTGCCTGAGTAGCTACCAAGCGACTGCTATGGTTCTCATAAAAGAGCCAGCCAGCTACCCCTGTACGTCCTGTACGTCTACACTTAACTAGTTGCACCTGAGTACAGTTACGTGCGTAATCATCGTCCGTCATTTTGTCCCTTGACAGGAGTATGGTATTGAAAGCAATCTGGTTGATTGAACCGCTGCCCTTCAAGTCATACTCGCCTACGTCATGGGCATCCTTAGCATGTGGCTTACGCATGTGGCTAACAATGATAATACTAACACCTGTATTCTTGGCAAGCTTGAGGCACTTGTCCATGAACGCATCAATGGTTCCATTCTCATTACTGGTCACCGCTGCTTGCAGAGGGTCTAGTATTATTATATCACAATCTAAGCCTTTAACCAAGTATTGCATCTTAGCAAATAACTCGTCAGCCTCTAACGCACCCTGATGATCTAAGATGTGTAGCTTGTCACTGTTTGCCATCTCGTCATACTTCTCATGGTACAGATTGTAATCCCTGTCCTCATTAGGCACATCTGCAATGTTAGTACCCATGTAAACCGATAGTAACTTCTCTACTGTCTCACCTACGCAAGCCTCTAGGAACACACAACCAATCTTCTTAGCACTCTCTAAGTACATACCATGCACTAGGTTATAAACCATAGTGGTCTTACCTATGGACGTTAAGGCGCCTATGACTGTCACCTCACCTGCTGCGATACCACCATTCATCATGGCATTAAGACTACCAAAGCTTGCAGGTAGTGGCGTGACTTCTTCTGTACCTCGCTTAAGGAACTTATCCCACACGTCAGGGTCACCTAGGCTTACAACACCCTCAGGCTTGTAGGCTTTAGCGTCCCACCAGCATTTAGTGTACTCACGTACCCTGTTGGCCTTGAGCATATCGCCAGCGTCCTTAAGGGGTAACGTACACACCTTAGCCTTACGAGGGCTAAACAAAGGTAATACATCAGCCGCAGCCTTGATACCTGCCTCGTCTGAGTCAAAGCATATGACTACCTTATCAAATGTCTCAAGGTACTCAAGGCTGGCCTTAACGTCCTTGACTGCGCTGTTGGCACCTGAGCGAATGCTAACGGCAGGGAAGCCGCCATTCATTTCATAGGCTGCCATGGCGTCTATCTCACCTTCTGTAATGGTTATGTACTTGCCACCTGCTGCAAAGGATTGCTGACCAAACAAGCCAGCGCTGCCTAGGTCGCCTGTGGCATAAAAATCCTTGGTTGCTACGTTACGCACCTTAGTGCCTACTACTTTGTTGCCCTCCTGATTGTGGTATGGGTAATGGTGCTTACTAATGCTACCATCCTCACCATTCTCTACTGTGACGCCATAACGCTTGGCTGTATCCATGCTTATGCGTCTATCCTGTATAGCTGCTATTGTGCCTGTCATTTCTAAAGGCCTCGCTCTTGTCTTATTAGTATTGACTACTGACCCATCACCATGTATGTACGCATTACATGAGAAGCATACTTGGTGATTGTCTGAGTAAATTGCATTAGCATCTGATGAACCACAAGAGGAACAAGGGCCATGCTTTACAAAGGTACTCTCTGTCTGTTCTTTACGCATATAGCTCTGTAAGCTCCTGTGGTGCGTTGTAAGAGGCCTAGCCCTAAGGGGAATAGTAGGGCTAGGGGTTAACTTAAGAGGCCTTAGAAGTCCTCGTCTGTGTTGCCCGTGGCAAGCTCCAGTACCTTGACTTTATCTAGGTAGGGGGTGATACCATGGACGGGGTGCTCGTCACCTAGGCTGTACTGTACACGCACTAATGAACCACGTGTAATGGCGCCCATGAACTCGTCACCATTGGCCTCATATAAAGGCACGTTGAACTTAGAGGCGAACTTGCGCTGCTTCTGGCCCTCATACTCACGCATCTTAACGCCCTGCCCTTCTAGCTGCGTGATTGACGCATCATCTAGGGTGACTGTCAATGAATACTTACCAGTTGACTGCCCCTGATAAAGCTCATGCTCTGTTAGATTGACAAACGCTGCACTACCATTAATTACTGACATAAAATTATCCTTTCGGGTTTAGTGTTTTGACCATCATTGGCCTACTTAAGAACCTTATGGCTCTTTAGTATGTTCTTTAATTAATCATTATGAATTAACTAAAAGAATTTCTTTTGTTCTTAGGTATATTATACCAAACTTGTTAACACGTGTAAAGCACTAATATGTCCTTTCATCACAATTAAGGTCAATTAGGTCTGTGTACTCCTCCTCTAATAGTTGAGTAGTCTCAATGATCTTATGCAACCACTCAGGAATACGTGTGTATTCACCTGTCTTATAGTTGAAGTGATAGCCATAAAAGTCGTCAATTGTAAGCTCGTTAGCCTCGCTCATGTGCCATTGCACCTCGACCTCTATCATTACGTCTACGCTTAATACATCTATCTCAATGTTTATTGTTGAATTAGCCATGGGCTGTCTCCTTTAACTTCGTTTATGTTTATGTCTACTTCTAAGTCCACATTATAACTTGCTTCATTTGAGTATGTCAAGCACCGCCCACATAGATCAATAAATAGGTCTGTGGTTCTATCCTTACGACTTAACTCTATGTCATTCAATATGACGTTACAGGCCTTACAGCGCATCTTAAGCACCTCCTGTGCTTGTGATAGTCTCTAGGCCTTGTATGTCCTTAATGGCCTTTAGAGGCGACTTGAGGCGCTTTACTGGCTTACCTACGTATACACTATACTTCCATAAGTGTAGACCAACAAAACATGGGCCGATTGTAACTTCATAACGTGTCTTTAATAACCGCTTACGTGTAATTGTTTTCATAATATTGTACTCTCTTTTTTTACTTAGGTTATGCCTTACTCATGTAAGGCTTAGTGTTATGCTACTTGGTCAATTAGTTAATGTCAAGCTTATGGCCTATCCATTGGTCAAATGTATAATAATCTAATGGGTAACCATATGCAACCCCTTTTACTTTAGGCGTGTAAGTCTCTATAACGCCTCCTAAGGCCTCTTCATTGCCATGCAATACCTTACTAGCACTTATAAGCTCGGCAAGCACAGGCGCTAATTTAGAGCGTCCTAGGCCTGTGGCGGCTTGTATATGCTCAATCGTTAAATATGGCTCGCTCCAGTTCAATTCAAGTAGATTGTTATAGACTGTGATTGCTTTAGTGCTTAGTTTATTTTTACTCATGTTAGTTACCTCTCTTAAGTTTAGTTAAAGGCCACGTGTGTAGCATATATGATACAGAAGACGCCTATAGAGCCGCCTAAGGCGCTTAAGCCTATGCTTAGGTACTTGTCTAGCCTTTCTTGTTTGCGTACCTCACAGGACGCCTGTAGGCGCTTGTGCTTGTAGTCTTTCATTGTGTTACCTCTTTTTTTTGTTACGTGCTTTATTTTTCTTTGCTTGGTCGCGTCTAAACTGTTTATTAGCTGGTGATTCTGTGAGGTATGCCCACAGAACCCATAATACTATGGGCCACATAATAAATGATACTAGACTGATAATAGCTTCTAACATGGCTTGCGTCTCCTGTGTTTAGTTATTCAATACCATAGCCTGATATAGTACCATCATGTGACACTGTACACAAGCTTGCTTTGCTTACTTTGTCGCTTGTGCCTTTAATGACAAAATGAGGCGCTTTGTATGGGTTATATGAGACTACTGTAACCTTATGTATAGTATCTAAAGCGCCATAAACTGGCCCTAAAGAGCGACCTTTGTATGGCTTAAAGCCTATAGTATTCAATAGTAGGCCTTTAACGTATGCGTGTACGTTTTTTTGCCTATCTTTGAGCACTCTTTGGCGTCCCGCTTCATTGACCACGAAGTCTGCCCCTACTATATCCACGCTTTTCGCATGGCCTAACACAAGGCCACTAGAATCGCTTTTAATACTTATGAGGCCGTTATGTAGATTCCTATATACTGATACTTGCATTTTTTCACCTATCCATTAGTTTATACATTATATAACTTAGAACCACAGGCGCCATGAGAATAGCACCTATTAAGAGTAAATCATTAATTAGATACATATTAAGCCACCATCATGCTAGGGATAACCATAGCAGACTTAAATTTACTTGCGCCACTACCATGTACAGTTATGGCAACATTCTTTTTGGTTCCATCGCATAGGCCACAGTCTACGCATTGTAGGCCTTCACTATCTGCTAGGCATTCAATTTCACCATGGTCTAGGCTATCGCCTTCTAATGCTACCCTGAACGTGTGAGCGCCTAAGGCCTGATATTTACGTGCCTGTTTGGGCGTATCAGCGCTTACCATGCACAAGTCAATAAAACGCTTGTCAAAGCCCTTGTGCGCTATTTGGTGCGTGTAGCCTGTATGACCTAAACCTAAACCAGCTATTAAAGCCATTGTTTCATAAGGCGCTGCGCTAGGATCGCCATAGGCGCCTAAGCGTGTCTTTCTGTGTGCAAAATAGGCACCATGTAAAGCCATGTCAAACTGCGGGTAAATACCACGTTTAAAGCCTTTATAAACTGCGTTAGGCGCTTGAGCTACACGCACATAACAGGTAGTGCCACGATGGGGGCAATGACCGCACACGTTTTCATCGGCACCAGTTTTAATAGCTTCTACTGGGTTTGTATTCGCGTCTAGTATCCATGTCTGTACCATGTCGCCCGTCTTGTCATTAGTGGTTTGCATGGTGGCAATGACTACAATTTCAGCTCCTGTGAGCATTGACGGGCCTTGATACATAATGTACCCACGTGATTTGGGTGCTTTAGTTTTAACCTTTATTTTGTTTGTGCCTAGTAACATGGTGTAACCTCATTTATTTGTGGGTTAATATATCGTTTAGTCATTATGTGCGCTCCCTCCAATCAGCCCAAGCTGCCATTTCATCATCATTGTAGTAGTGCCCATCATGGAAGCCACCATTCGCCCATACCCACGTGACAAACTCAAGCTTGTGGTTTTGTGCCATGACTACATAATGATGTTCATCATGGAAGTCTGTATCTTTCCACGCCATTATTGAGACGCCCTTAGCTCTAGCAGTAGTAAACATATTACGTTGAGCCGACATGCTAGCCTCTAGCCATTCCTCATGCTTAAGGCCTTGTGCGTCCAATTGTGCGTCTCTGTGGATAGCGTCTTCGGCTTCCATGTTCTTAATATCGGCCTTTATACGTGCTAGTTTATCTTGTGCTTCCTTTATACAGTGTGTGTTGAATGTATCCATGGTAGTGCTTCCTTTAAGTGTCAATATTTTGACTGTTGTGCTGCTGTTGCGTTGTTGTTGGGTTAAGTATACTTGATACTTAAAAACTCACAATAGACAGAACTAACCAGTCACAATATAAATAAAGTTTGACACAATACCCAAAAGTATGCTATTTACGCGCACACGCCCATAGATAGGCGCTGCAATAGGTGGCACAAGTATTGCATAAAGCAAGTATCGTGCCAATAACCTAGAATCAACGTAAAAACATTGGGCATATGTTAGCCTAAGTTTTACACTAAACACGCTTAAAAGAGCATATAGACGCCTTAATGGGCCTGTGGGTAACTTATGTAACTTATGTACAGGTTATGCACAGGTTACTAATGTCTCCATAGGCACCCACACTGGCACACACTTGTCAACATCTGTGACTATTGTTACCTAATTAGTCACAAGTAGACTCCAGGAATCCAAGTTATGACTATTGAACCTAAGATAGTCACGCTATTGACAACCGTAGTAAACCTGTGGTAACTCAAGAACCTGTGGATAACCTGTGGATAACTCAAGTCCTTAGGTAGCCTGTGGATAACCTGTGGATAACTCAGGTGCCTTGAGGCTTGTGGATAACCTGTGTGTAACCTGTGTGTAACCTGTGGATAACTTAAGAACCTGTGGATAACTTGTGGGGCGGGGGCGTGGCGCCTGTGCTGCTAATGTGTGGTAGGCGCTCAAGCACAAAAAAGTAGCATTTTACTTTGACAAAAGTCAATAAAAGATTACAAAAGAAAACACGGGCAAACCCTTGGTGTACACGGGAATGAGAGTTATTCTCATGTGTAACCTAAAGGAAGAACACTAGTTACACAAAGTTACAAAAGAAACACAAGAAATATATTGACATTCTGCTCTAAATATGTTATAATATACTTAAGTTGTAAAGCTTCTACTTAAGACTCTTTTAGTTATTCATTAATGATCAATTAAAGCACTACTTAAGAATCTTTAGTATACTTAAGACTCTTACAGTTTATTCATAATGAATTAATTAAAGATTCTTAAGTATACTTAAGTAAGACTCAATCTCAACAAAGAGGTAATTGATTTGTCAGTCACAAAAGAACCCGCAGTTGCTAAACGCAGAGGTAGGCCACCTAAGTCAACACTAAAGAAACCTAAGGGTATTATTGGTCGGCCTAAGGGTGACGCTACAATTATCAATGAGTACAAAGCTAGGATGCTTGCTTCCCCTAAGTCAGCTAAAGTCCTAGAGGCTATCTTTGATGCAGCCTTAGACAATGACCATAAGAACCAAGCATCAGCATGGAAGCTTGTTATGGACAGGGTAGCTCCTGTAGCAGCCTTTGAGAAAGAAATCATTAAGGGTGGTGGCAAGAGTAGTATCCAAATAAACATTACTGGTGTCGGCTCTACCGATGTCTCAGGTTCCCAAGACCCTGAGGAAGATGCTCAAGAAGGGGAGTACACTGTAGTATGAGCGACTTAAACATAGAGCTATTAGATTGGCAGAAAGAAGTATGGGCAGACCAGACTAGATTCCGAGTAGTAGCCGCAGGACGAAGGTGTGGTAAGTCCCGCCTAGCTGCTTGGCTTCTTATTGTCAATGCCTTACAAGCCGATAAGCCTAACTCCCATGTCTTCTACGTAGCACCCACACAGGGTCAGGCTAGAGACATCATGTGGAGTCTTCTAGTAGAGCTAGGTCAACCAGTAATCCGTAGTTCCCATATTAACAATATGCAAATAACCTTAGTCAATGGTGCAACCATAAGCCTTAAGGGAGCCGATAGACCCGACACGATGCGTGGTGTCAGTCTTAAGTTCCTATGCTTAGACGAGTATGCAGACATGAAACCTGAGGTGTTTGAGGAAATCTTAAGACCTGCATTAGCAGACCAAAAGGGTTCTTGCTTATTCATAGGCACACCCAAAGGTCGTAACCACTTCTATGACTTATACAAGTATGCAGAGTTGTCAGAGGACGATGATACTTTTTCCGCTTGGCACTTCACAAGCTACGACAATGAAACCTTAGACTCTGGGGAGATAGATGTAGCTAAAAAGAGTATGTCAACCCATGCTTTTCAACAAGAGTTTATGGCCTCCTTTAAGAACCAAGGTTCTGAGATGTTTAAAGAGGAATGGCTACAGTTTGGCACTAGGCCCACAAGTGATGGAGACTACTACATTGCTATTGACTTAGCTGGCTTCCAAGATGTCAGTAAGAAGAAAGGTAAGACTAGCCGATTGGATAACTCTTCCCTAGCTATTGTTTTTGTCAATGAAAATGGTTGGTTTGTAGAGGACATGATCTATGGCAGGTGGACTTTAGATGAAACAGCAACTAAGATATTTCAAGCAGTAAAAGATTATAAACCTTTATCCGTTGGTATTGAGAAAGGAATATCAAAACAAGCTGTTATGTCTCCGTTAATGGATATGATGAAGAGACAATCATTCTTCTTTAGAGTTGAGGAACTAACCCATGGTAACCAGAAGAAGACTGACAGGGTTATGTGGGCCTTACAGGGACGTTTTGAGCATGGTCGTATAACTCTTAACAAGAATAAGAAGGATTGGCATTCACGTTTCTGTGACGAGCTATTCCAGTTTCCTGACCCCTTAACACACGATGACCTAATAGACAGTCTAGCCTATGTAGATCAACTTGCTAAAGTAGCTTACATAGGCAACTTTGAAGAACAAGATGACTTTGAAACATTAGATTTAATCAGCGGATACTAAACATATGAAAAACGATTACAACGAAAGTACAGACCCAATTATTATTGAGCAATCCTTAGAGGATTGGGTACTCACTAAAGTGGACGATTGGGGTGACTACTACGAGAATAACTACAGCGAGAAGCATCAGGAATACTATCGTCTATGGCGTGGTATTTGGAATGCCTCAGACAAGACACGACAAGCAGAGCGTAGTCAGATCATTGCACCTGCCTTACAACAAGCTGTAGAGTCTAACGTAGCAGAGATTGAAGAGGCTACCTTTGGTCGTGGTAAATACTTTGACATTAAAGATAACATGGGAGACTCAGAGACTGAGGACATTATGTTCTTACGTAAGAAGCTACATGAAGACTTTGACATGACTAAAATTAGGCGTGATGTGTCTGAGTGTCTTATCAATAGTGCAGTCTTTGGTAATGGCATTGGTGAAGTAGTCTTAGAAGAAATCAATGAGATGAAACCTGCGACTGAGGAAGTCATGGGTGGCTCTATGGAAGCTGTGGGTGTTAACATTAGTAAACGCACTGTAGTACGCCTACGTCCTATCTTACCGCAGAACTTCCGTATTGACCCTGTAGCTACTAACGTAGAGGAAGCCTTAGGTGTAGCCATTGACGAGTTTGTCAGTTCTCACTCAGTAGAGCAACTACAAGAGTCTGGTGTCTATCGTGAGGGATACTTAGGTAACGCTAGTGAAGACTTTGACCTAGAGCCTGACTCAGAGCTAACTATACACCAAGATGACAAGGTACGCTTAACTAAGTATTATGGTCTTGTGCCTAGGCATCTACTTGAAAAAGAACTTGACTATGAGTTAGATGATGATGAGAAGAAAAGCTATTACGTTGAATCTGTAGTCATCATTGGTAATGAGTCTGTCCTACTTAAGGCAGAGCCTAGCCCATACATGATGAAAGATCGTCCTGTAGTTGCATTCCCTTGGGACGTAGTACCTAGCCGCTTTTGGGGCCGTGGTGTATGTGAGAAGGGTTACAACAGCCAGAAAGCACTAGACGCAGAGCTACGAGCACGTATAGATGCCCTAGCACTCACAGTACACCCTATGCTTGCTATGGACGCTACACGCATCCCTAGAGGCACTAAGCCAGAGATTCGTGCTGGTAAGATACTATTAACCAATGGTGACCCAAAGGAAATCATTAATCCGTTTAACTTTGGCAACGTAAGCCAGATAACTTTTGCTCAGGCTCAAGCACTACAGACTATGGTACAGCAATCGACAGGTGCCGTAGACTCTTCTGGTGTTGGAGGCTCTATAAATGGTGAGGCAACTGCTGCTGGCATTTCGATGTCCCTAGGTGCAATCATTAAGCGACATAAGCGCACCTTGGTTAACTTCCAAGAGTCATTCTTGATACCTTTCGTATCTAAGGCGGCTTGGCGTTATATGCAGTATGAGCCTGAGCTTTACCCTGTGTCTGATTACAAGTTCTGTGCCACTAGCTCCTTAGGTATTATAGCACGTGAGTATGAGGTCAGCCAGTTAGTACAACTCTTGCAGACTATGGGCAAGGATACGCCTTACTACCCTGTCATGCTTAAGTCTATTGTTGATAATATGAATGTTGCCAATAGAGAAGAGTTAATCGGCTTGATTGATAAGGCTTCTCAGCCTACACCAGAGCAGCAACAGGCAGGTGAAGAGACTAGACAAGCTGAATTGGCGTTCCAAGCGTCCCAGACAGCCGCTTTAAGCAGTCAAGCTAACGAATCTAATGCTAGAGCAGGTAAGTTAGCAGCAGAGACTCAGGCAGTCCCACAGGAGCTTGAGATTGAACGTATTAAGGCTATTACAGCCAACATTAAGGAAGGAAATGAGGACGATAAGCAATTTGAGCGTAGGCTTGCTGTTGCGGATCGCATCTTGAAAGATAAAGCAATCGAATATAAATCACAAGGAACACAAAATGGTATCTCAACACGATCTCCAGCAAATAGTGGAGCAAATCAACCAGAGTTACAGCAAGCTTTTGAGCAGGATAGCCAAACTAGAGGGGCAAATGGAAACATTAGAGTCCCAAGCGGTCTCTAATACCACACTTCCTAGGAAAAGTAAAGAAAAATCTTGACTTTTTGTTAAAAACATGGTATAATAGGTAGTATAGATGACAGATGACGAATTAGAAGTTTACTTTAGGCACATGAATGACCTCTTCCGTATGCAAGGTTGGGGTTTACTGCTTGAAGACTTAAAACTCCAAGTTCCTAACATTGATTCCGTAGAACAAGTCAAGACTATTGAAGACCTTTACTTCCGTAAGGGCCAACTCAATATCCTTGGCACTCTTCTTAGACTAGAAGAAACTAATCTACAAGGACAAGAGTCCTTAAGTGCAGATGCTAATGTATAAAGTATACAATTACAAATGCACACTAGGTCACTTAAACGAACACATGGTTAAAGGCTCACCTGACACACAGAAATGTAAGTCATGTGACGCCATAGCAACCAGACAACTTTCCTCTCCCCGTTCTTCTTTAGAACCCTTCTCTGGCGACTTTGCTGGAGCAACTCTAAAGTGGGTTAAAGACCATGAGCGAGGTAGAGTGCAAGCAGAGAAAGCCAACTCCTAATCCTAGGAAGCTTTCATTTTCAATCCCTCTCCATAATACTAAGGTACGGAGTTTAATATGGCAGCAGTTATCCTCGAAGATGAGGAATTACAAACCGAGCGTTTTGATAGTTTAGACGACATGGCTAAAGATACAAAAGGCACTGTGGAACCTCCGCAAGAGGTAACCCAAGAGTCAAATGAACCTGAGGCAGTCCCTGATAAGTACAATGGTAAATCACTTGAAGATGTAGTAAGGATGCACCAAGAAGCTGAAAAGCTCCTAGGTCGCCAAAGCTCAGAAGTAGGTGACTTACGTAAAGTAGTCGATAGCTATATCAACACACAACTCGACTCGCAAACTCCAGCAGCACAAGGAGCAAGCGAAACAGATGAAGACATAGATTTTTATTCTGACCCTGAGAAAGCAATAGAACGTGCGATTAATAATCACCCTAAAGTAAAGGCAGCAGAAGAGTCAACGAGAGCTTATAAACAGCAAACCTCAATGGCTGTACTACAGAAAGATCACCCAGAAATACCTGAGATTGTAAAAGACCCCAAGTTCGCTGAGTGGATTCAAGCCTCACCCGTAAGGACACGTATGTTTGTACAGGCAGACCAACATTTTGACATGGAAGCAGCTAATGAACTTTTCTCTTTATGGAAAGATCGCTCAGGTGCTATCAATCAAACATTGAAGTCTGAGAAAGAAGGTAGGCAACAGGCTGTCAACCAAGGGTCGAATGGCTACACACGTGGCAATCCCGACTCAAGCACTTCCAAGAAAATCTATAGACGAACTGACCTTATTAACCTTATGAAAAATGACCCAGAACGCTACTTAGCTCTTTCAGATGATATTCAAAAAGCATACGCTGAAAAGAGGGTCAGATAACCTAATATAGAGAGAAATTTAAAATGGCTACTTCCGTATATCCCGCAACAGGCGGTATGGTAGGTAACACTGATGCAGCAACATTCATCCCCGAAATTTGGTCAGATGAAGTAATTGCAGCATATGAGAAAACTTTAGTTCTTGCACCTCTGGTCAAGAAGATTGCAATGCAAGGTAAGAAAGGCGATACTATTCATATCCCTAAGCCTACCCGTGGTGTTGCATCAGCTAAGGCTGAAAACACAGCAGTAACTATTCAAAACGCTACAGAAGGTGAAGTTTTAGTCACCATTAACAAGCACTTTGAATACTCACGTTTGATCGAAGATATTACTAACGTACAAGCACTTGCTTCACTACGTCAGTTCTATACTGGTGATGCTGGCTATGCCCTAGGTAAGCGAGTAGATGATGACTTGTTTTCGCTTGGTAAGTCTTTTGGTAATGGTAATGGTTCTAACTTTGTAACCAACGCTACGTTCTACAATGACGCATCTACAGGTACTACGGCTTACGCTGTTGACCAGATGGTTGTTGGTGACTTGTTTACCGATGCTTTCTTCCGTGACATGGTACAGAAGATGGACGATGCAGACACCCCTATGGATGGACGCTCGTTGGTTATTCCACCTTCATTACGTAATGCTATCATGGGTATTGATCGTTACGTTAGCTCTGACTTTGTTAATGGTCAAGGCACTGTGAATGGTAAGATCGGTGAGTTGTATGGTATCGACATTATGGTATCCACTAACGCTCCTGTTCTTGAGACTGCTTCTGAGAACTCTGCTGGCGGTCAAATCCGTGGTGCTATGTTGTGTCACAAGGACACTATGGTACTTGCAGAACAGCAAGGCATACGTTCACAGACTCAATACAAGCAAGAGTGGTTGGGTACATTGTACACCGCAGACCGCTTGTATGGAACTCAGGTATTACGTCCTGAGACTGGCTTTATGATGGCTGTAAACGGCTAATCACTGCTAGTGACACTAAAGGGGAACTGCGGTTCCCTTTTATTTTCTTTTAATTCTTGAAGTGGTGTAAACAAGATGGCGATATACCGAGGTACAGGTGGTTCTGGTGATTCAACGCAAGACTCCACTCTCAATGAAATAACACAACAGGCAATCAATGCCACAGATTCAGCAACAGCGGCAGCTAACAGCGCCTCTAACGCATCCACTAGCGCAGGACAATCAAGCACCTCCGCTACTAACGCATCCAATGCGGCAACTCAATCAGCTTTAAGTGCTACAGCATCTTCTGCTAGTAAAGACACTTCCGTTGCACAGGCAACTGTGGCAACTACCAAAGCATCAGAAGCAGCTACATCAGCAACCAATTCAGCAGCTAGTGCATCCACAGCTTCTACACAAGCCACTAACTCAGCCAACAGTGCTACAGCGTCTGCTAGTAGCGCCTCTACAGCATCTACACAAGCTACCCTAGCAACAACTAATGGTGCAGCACAGGTTACTTTAGCTACAGCACAGGTTACTCTAGCTACAGCACAAGCGTCCACAGCAACCACTAAGGCATCAGAAGCAAGTACCAGTGCAGGGACATCTACAACTAAGGCGAGTGAAGCAAGTACATCATCTACCAACTCAGCCAACTCTGCTACTGCTAGTGCTAACTCAGCCACAGCATCAGCATCAAGTGCATCAGGTGCTTCTGGTAGTGCGTCCACTGCAACCACTAAAGCGAGTGAAGCAGCTACATCAGCCACTAACGCAGCCAACAGTGCCGCAGCAACAGCGAACAAGCTCCCCTTAGCTGGTGGTGCTATGACAGGGCCAATCACGACTAACAGTACATTCGATGGCGTGGATGTTGCTACCCGTGATGCTGTATTGACTGCAACAACTACAACAGCCAACGCAGCATTACCAGCCGCCACAGGAGTAGCAAAAGACTCTTCTACGGGGGCTGCTTCAATTCCAACAGGCACAACAGCCCAACGGCCAAGCGCAGCAGTGGGTATGTTCCGTCACAACTCTACTTTAAATAAGTTTGAAGGGTACAACGATGGGGCATGGGGTGAGCTAGGTGGTGGAGGGCCGTCATTAGGTGTTGATTCCATAATTAGGACTAACGGAAACACTATCAACGAGGACATAACCATTCCTGCTAACACCAATGGTATGAGTGCAGGGCCAATCACGATTGCGAATGGCAACACTGTAACTGTTACAGGCACTTGGAGCATTATATGAGTACCTTAGAATTAAAAGAACTCTCCCACCCCAGCGGTGAGGTCATCAAAATCGCCAGTGGGAAAACACTTGATTTGAAGTCACAGGGTACGACTACATTACCTACGGGTAGCGTGTTGCAAGTTAAAAATGTGACTTTAGGGACTATTGTTACTACCTCTACAGCGATGCCTATGGACAATACCATTCCTCAGATTACGGAAGGAGCAGAAGCGTTTACTTTAGCAATTACGCCAACGAGTGCTACGAGCAAATTAGTAATATCGGCTTACTCAGGTATTTGTGGTTGTTCAGCAAATAACAGAAGACTTATGATGGCGTTATTTCAAGGCACGACTGCAAACGCATTAGCAGCATCTACCGCTGGATTTCAAGCTGCTGGCACAGCAGAAATGTCAATAAATTTAGACCATTTTATGACGGCTGGCACGACTAACGAAATTACATTTAGACTGAGATTTGGCCCTAATGGTAGTGGCTCTGCATCTCTCAACGGCAATCCTACAGATGGCCAATGGCTTGGTGGTTCCGCAGCAACAGGTATGACTATTATGGAGATACAAGGATGACTTCTAAACTAAAAACCGATGTCCTTGAAACTGTTTCTGGCTCTGGCACGATTGCCCTGACTAACCAGTTGTCTGGCATGACGAGTGCTAGTGTGCCTAGTGGCTCAGTGTTGCAAATAGTCAGTGATATATACACTGGTTCTGATGACTATTCTACTACGTCTAGCAGTTATGTTGACACTCAATTGGCTGTATCAATAACGCCTAAGTTTGCTAACTCCAAGATTCTAATACAGATGGTAATGAATACTCAAAGCCCATCTGCAAGCAGGGGTGAAAGTAAAATTATGCGTGGGTCTACATTGTTGTCAGGCTATTCTTGGATAGGGGCAAACGATAGCCATGAGAATTGGGGAGTTAATGCTGGAACGTGGATAGATTCCCCCAACACTACTTCGGCAATTACATACAAAGTCCAATCAAAGTCTATTGGTGGCCTATATTATTACCACTCTGGCGGTCTTACTAGCTCGCTTGTATTAACAGAAATTAAAGTATAAAGGATAACATCACATGACCGATAAAGTCTCAGCATTACAAGCCCTCACTCCAGCAGCCCAGTGGGTTCTCCGTGGAGATGAATTAGAATGGCTTGACACAGAACAAACACAACCAACAGACTCTGCAATCGCAGCTAAGATTGTTGAACTCCAAGCAGCCCATGACGCACTAGCGTATGCCCGTAGTCGCCAAGCAGCGTACCCATCAATCCAAGATTGCATACACGCTCTTTTAGATGGTGGTGACACCTTGACTGATTTACAAGCATTGCGTACAGCCGTGAAGTCAGCTAATCCCAAGCCATAGGAGTAGTGAAATATGACTACAACTATTACGGGTGCAACGGGTGTCAATCAGATAACCGATGATGCCATTACAGCAGCTAAGTTACCTGCTGGCTCAGTGTTGCAGGCGGTTAGCACCCATGTAACAGACACATTTGCAACTACCAGTACAAGCTATGTTGATATTACTGGAATGACTGTTTCAATAACTCCATCTTCAACATCTAGTAAGATTTTAGTACAAGTAATTGGTCAGGCTGGTAATTTAACTGGCAGTTATATGACTATGGTACAGCTTACCCGAAATGGAACTGCTATAGCAGGAGGCCCTTCTGTTAGTAACAGACCATCAGCATTTGCTATGTCCAGACCATCCGATGTTGATACAGCAGAAACAGTAGGGGGTGTCTATTTAGATAATCCTTCAAGCACATCTGCTGTTGTATATAAATTACAAATGAAGGTTCAAGGTGCAACTGGAACATTTAACAGAACTGGTCGTGACGTAGATACAGGTTACACACCCAGAACTGCTGCCTCAATCATAGTACAGGAGATTGCAGGATGAGCTTATACAAAAACATTAACGCAAAGAAAAAAAGAATTAAAGCTGGCTCTGGTGAAACCATGAAGCCAAAAGGAGCCAAAGGAAGACCTAAGGCTAGTGACTTTACACAAGCGGCTAAAACAGCTAAGAAGAGGGTAAAGAAATGAAAGGTGTTACACATTACTTACCAAATGGTAAAACATACACAGGTAAGACTCACAAGACTAATGGTAAAGTTATGACAGGTGCAAAGCATACTCCGTCTAGTAAGCCTTTAACCCACAAAAAACCTAAGAAGTAGGAGAGAGAGTAATCATGCCCCAAGGTAAAGGAACATATGGAAACAAAGTAGGTCGCCCACCCGCTAAACCAAAGAAGAACAAAAAGAAAACACCAGCAAAGAAAACAATGAAAATACGTAGTAACTACTAATGTGGGCTATCGTGTTAGCCACAATGTTAGC
>JGI24006J15134_10000243_pt1 | contig 37540 bp, 51 predicted proteins | sample LinPmetageLP53_FD_15134 | JGI IMG/M metagenome (IMG submission 15134)
AATTCTTTTACTTTAGAGGGTTCAAACTAACTAACATAGAAAAAAAGAAGTTTATATCTTTTTAATGATAATATTCTTTTTTGGCTTTAGTGTTTTTATTTTACCATTTTTGGTTAGATAGGTAATACTTTTGTCTTTCCAAATAATAGCTTTTTCAAATTGTATTTGCATAGTGATTAATTTAAAATTCCTTTGGTGGGAAATATATTATATAAAATACATAACCATACATTGCACACGCAAAGAAAAACATAAAATAATTTAGTAATATTTCCATAATTAACGTTTGTAAATGTTAAGTAAAATTTTGTCTAGTAATTTAATACTCAATTTTGATTTGTCATTCCTTAGTAATTCACAAATCAAATCTATTTCTTTTCCTTTGAGTTTTATTCTCATAAGTTAAGAATTTCGATCCGCTGACGTTGGTAACCTTTTTCGGAATTCTTTAGTCTTATTATTAAAGTATCTCCTTTTGATTACTTTTCCATCTAATAGAATTGCGTAAGAAAACCAATTTTCAAATAATGGCTTTCGATTGAATTCTATTTTACCTAATTGTTTAGAGTGGCTTGCACTACTTCCAAAATTAGATATTATAGTACTATGTTCTTTAATTCCATAGCTTTTTGAAGTCGAATAAATGCAAGAATCGATTTCGTTCCAAATATTATAAGACCTACTCATTAGATACTATTTTCAATTTTATTAAATTGGTGTATTAAGTGTCTAAAGGTCTCAAGGAACTTTTGAACATCTTCAAGTTCATCTTTTTTATTCCATTCCTTTCTTGTAGCTTCTTGCAAACGTTGAAAGGTTTGTTGGTATCTATATCTATAATGTTTTATCATATATTTATAGTGTTTCAATTGTAAAGATTTGTTGAAAACATAGAGAGAGTTTCCCTCTTCAATACATTCTTTTGAAAGGTGATATTTACCATTTTTAACAATGATGTTTTTTCTACCTATCCAATAAGAAATGTTAGTGCAATAATAACCATTGACTTTTAGTTTATCTTTGGTTAAGGTTTTATCTACTATAAAGACCCATTGTACAAACGCATCAAATGAAACGTTTGTGTTATTGCTTTTGGTAATCGTTGGAAGTTTCTTCGCATCAGATCCTATAACGTGGCAATACTTACAAAATATTTGTAATTGTTTGTACGTTGGTGTATGATACTCGATGAACTTCCTAATTAATGGTTGTTTTTTCATAATTTAGTTATTTTAGTTTCGAGATGTCAATGAACGATAATTAATTACTTAGATTAATTACCCTTACAATATACAAAAAAATAGTTATATACAATCATTGTAGATAATAATAAAATATAGTTATTTCTTATGGTGTTGATAATCAATATAAGTTAATCTTATGAAGTAATAAATGGATATAGATTCAAATGGAATCCAGGTCGGAGATATTTTCTACTTTCTCGATTGATTCAATGTAATATAGGTTGATAATTCAATGAATGGACTAAAGTCATTAATTCAACGTAAAATGCGGTATACGTGGATTGATTACACTACTTACATAAATTCAAAGGGATATAAAAAAAACCCCTTAGAAAGAACAGGGCGTTTACGTGCGTGGAACTTTGCTAAAGGATTTTAATAACTAAATTAATATGAACTCAGAAATGATCTGATTGAATATAATTTTGGTGAATCTATATATTTATCAAACAAAGATAAGATAAACTATTTATTATTACAAAATATTCTTTAATATAACTACTTTTTCTATTTTTGTTATACGACAAATTACAAGACTAAAGTTATATAAGTATGATTAGAGAAATAAAAGTAAAAGTACCTAGAGAGTTATCTGATGTCAAGCTAAAGGAATATCAAAAGTACGTTAAGATCGTAGACTTTAATAGTGAGGGAGAACATAGTAAAGAAAAAATAGACTTTGCTAATATGAAAATGCTCGAATACTTTTGTGGTATAGATTTAAAGGAAGCGTATGAACTACCTATGACTGCATACTCCAACATAATAAACCACCTAGCGACAATATTTAAAGAAGAAACACCTTTACAACAAAGATTTACTATGATTGATCCTAATGGTAAAGAGGTAGAGTTTGGTTTTATACCTAAGATAGATGACATTACACTAGGTGAATTTATAGATTTAGAAAAATACATACAAAATTGGGAAGATATGCATAAAGCTATGGCTATACTATATAGACCTATAATATTTAAAACAGGGAATTTATATGAAATAGAGGATTATGAGGGTAGTGAAAAGTATTCTGACATTATGTTAGATGCTCCAGTGAGTGTTCCGATAGGTGCTAATGTTTTTTTTTATCGTTTAGGGAAAGAGTTGTCGAGTCATTTGATTCACTCTTTGGTGGATCAAGTGAACAAGGACTTGACTCTACGTCAAACTTTGGAACAAAATGGGGTTGGTATCAATCAGTTTACGCAATCGCTAAAGGAGATGTCACGCAGTTTGAAAACATTACAAAATTACCCTTATTTCAATGTCTAACTTGGTTGGAGTTTGAAAAGGAAAAGCAAGAATTAGAATCTAATATGATTAAAAAACACACAAGATGAGACAAGTATATACAATACTAGATAAATTAAAAACATTATTAAGAGCAAATGGAATAACTAAATATGTTACGTTTGGTGATCTACTACAAATTGATCTGAACAAAACAACTATATACCCATTAGCACATATAGTGTTTGGAGATGTAACATTTAATGATAGAATAATGAACGCATCAATACAAGTCTTATGTTTAGATATAGTAGATGACAAAAATACAAAAGAAGATGAAGATGAATTCTTTGGAAATGATAATCTACAAGATGTACTTAACACACAATTACAAGTAGTTAATCTATTACAACAAGAAATGAGAAGAGGAGATACTTTTTCGGAGAACTTTCAAATAACTACATCAGTAATCGCCAATCCAATAATCGACTCATATGAGAATGAACTAGCAGGGTGGGGTGTAACAATAGAAATAGAAGTACCTACTAATGAATTATCTCTTTGCTAATGATATATGAATTCACAGCACAAGCATTAAATAAACTCAGATCAAAAATACAAGCTGATTTAAAAGGTCAATTAGATGTAACTAGAGGTACACCACCATCAAAATTAAATGCAAGTGGTAATTTAAAGAGGAGTATGAATAGTGTTGTTTTTGTAAAAAACCAAGATATATTCTTAAATTTCTATGCTGCTAAATATTTCAATGAAGTTGATAAAGGTGGAAATCCTAGAAAAGTAGATAGAGGTAAAATAGAGAGTTGGATTAGTGCAAAAAATATAATTTCTAATTATGCTAATAATACAATTGAAGATTTAGCATATTTAATAATGAAGAAAATAGAACGTGATGGTACTATTGCAAGATTTGGTGGTAGAAATAGAGGTGCTAATATTATAGATTACATTGATCAAAAATATTATGTATCAATAACAAAAGCCATAGAAGCAAGTTATAATATAGACTTAGAAAAACATCTAAATAAAATATCAATAAATGGCAGTAAATAAAGTAAATACTAGAAGTCCATACTACGTTGTAGCTTCAGGATCTGAGGGATCAACAACAGGTAATGCATCAGAAACTCAAGAAGAAAGAGAAGCTAAACAAGAAATATATTTATTAAAGATAGTACAAGTAGTAAATAATGTGGAGAAAAATAGTCCAGGTGAGGGAACTTCTAATGCCAACATCACACTTCGTGCTATACCTGTAAACTTTACATCTAATGGAACTTATACTTGGACTGGTGGAAACGCTGCTGCTGCAGGAACGACATCAGACATTACATTTAAAGAAACTTTAGGTAGTGGAGTAGCCAATCAAGAATTTAGTTATGGTTGTAGTACGTTAGATTCTGATGGCAATACAATTACTGCTACAGCTTTTAAAGTATCTTGGGCGACAGCAACTCAATATACTGCAACGCTTACTATTGCAAATGGAATATTACCATCAATATCATCAGTTGGTTATAGTGGTACTGTTACGAAGTCATCAAGTATACAAGCACAAGAAGTGGTTTCTTTAGAAAAATTAAACCCTGAACTCTTTGAAGTAAAAGGTCGTCAAGGTGATAGTTATAGTTTTGTTATTGCTTTAACACTATCAACTAATTATAATGCGACATCAGCTTTAGCAATATCAGTTGCTAGTTTTAGTGGAACATTTGGTAGTGCCAATGTAGCATTAGCATCTTCGTTAACAGGTACACTTGCTTTAAAAGAAACATTTATATTAACACGAAGTGTTACAAGTGCAACTGAGGGTGATGCATTTACGATAGACCTTACAACAACAAACTTAGTAGACAATACACCTGTGCCATTTACAATAACAGGTGTTTCTAAAGATGATTTAGTTAGGAATGGATTAACAGGATCATTCCAAATATTTGAAAATGAAGCAAGTGAAACATTTCAAGCAGTTAAAGATACTTTAAGCGAACAACCTTATGAAACTTTTACATTAACATTAAACGATATTAGTCCAACAATATCTACATCTGTAAAAATATATGATGAAGTTGCTCAAGTAACAACAACGTCAATTGATGTTTCCCCTATTGGAAGAGCAAGTGATGAATTAGCTTGTTTAGATAGTGCGTCAGAAAAAGCATACTTTACTTTACTAGATGGTCAAGATGCTTTAGGAAATGGAGTTATTCTATTTTCAGATCAATCACTACAAACTCCTTATGCAAGTGATGGAAAATATTATAAAATAGGTACTAATCACAATGGAATAATTGGAGAAGTAGCTAATGGAAGAATTAGTGGTTATGTCGAGTGTGCTGCAGATATTGTGGTAAAGGTTATTGAAGAATCTGAAACAATACCAAATCCATCTATGATTTCATCAACATCTGTATCTGTTCCTGGTTCTCGTGGAATCGATGCTTGTGAGCAAAATGCAGACACAGAAATATATTATGATAATTCTATAACTAAAGGAACTTTGTTATATACACAAAAAGATGAAGATGATAATTTATCAAGTGTGTTTGGTGGGGTTGACAAATGGCATAAATTAACATTATATGACACAAGTGACAATCCACAAGATCATTATGCATTAATAACTAGTTATCCCCCTGGTTATGTTTCAAGAATATTTGTTTGTGGAACTGGATTTATACCTGTAACAACAATTACATTAACACCTAGAGTTACTATTAATATGTCAACTAGTGATGGTAATAATCAAGGATTTGCTTTTGTTTCACAAAGAACTGAATTAACAGCGGTTGTACAAAACATAACAAACGCATCTTATCAATGGGAAAAAGGTAGTTCATCAGGTGCAAGTAATATGACTAATATTAGTGGTGCAACATCATCAAGTTTAGTTATAAATGAAGTTGGTGGTGGTGGAGAAACACAAACAAGTGCTGGTGTTGTTTTTTATAATTGTAAAGTCATTGGAACTGGTGTTACTACTACAAGAGCTGATGTATTTAAAAGTATAACTTGGCAATCAAGACCTAGTTTCCCATTAAAATTTGTAGCCGATCCATCTGATAATCGCATTGCAAATAATGCATCTTGTACTGGATCTAGTGTAACCATACACGGTGATAGAGATGCAATAACAGCTTTTTGTGTTGGTACTAAATTTTTTGCTAATGCAGATGGAAGTGGTACTTTAACTCGTGGTACTTATTCTGATAGTACAAGTGGAACAAACAATAATTATAGATACATTGCAGCAAATGGAATCGCAGGTCCTTGTATTAATTATGGTTGTGCAGGTGCGCCGGTAAGTCAACCTACTACTAACATACAAAAAGTTGCTGTTAAGAGATGTGACAATCAAACAAATGCTGGTAGAACAGAATATATAATATTCAATAATTTTGAACGTCAGTTAGGTAACATAATAAAGTTAAAGGATTTTGGTCAAACAGGTGGTGAGGGTTGTTATGAGATTATAGAAATATATGCTGATAATTATGATTTACCTACACCAAACTTTACTTTAGAAACAACAGACTTTGTACAATTACAACCATTTGGTAAATGTGAAACTTGTGTTGGAGATATTATTGTAGAGGTAGAGGAAGAACAAGAAATTATAATTAACCCTAATAAATATTATGGTGCTTATAGATTGTGTGGAAGTACAGGTGGTGCATTAACATATATAGTGTCTGATTCATCTTTACCAAATGTATTAAGAGTTGGAGCAGATACTACAAAGTGTAGACACACAGTTTACACTCTACATAATAACGAGGGAGATGTTAAAGCATATAGTCCTGACGCTTTAATTCTTGAAGATTTGTTTTGGATTGAGTTTAATGAGTGTACTACTTGTATTGGTGGTTCTTCTGCTCCTACTATCACTGGTTTACCTTACAAAAGAAAATACAAACAATGTGATGATGCTTCTAAAACAATAGTATTTGGTCATAGTGAAAATTTAGCTGCAACTGAATGGGCTATAAGATACCCAAGTGTTGTATATAATGGTATATGTTACGAAGATTCTACGACATCAACTGATACAACAAATATTAATATTGATGATTTGACTAACTTTAGAGATTGCCCTAGTTGTGATGCTTTTGTTAATCCACCATCAGCACCAGTGGTAGAAAGACCATCTAATATTAAGATTATGAGAATATCATCAAGTTCTGCTATTTCTCTTGAAACTGCTTGTAATACTTTATACACTTATGATGTTAATGTTTATTATATTGGTACATTTGGTGACAACACAGTTTTGTATAGTGATACAGCATTAAGTACAATATATGCACCCACAAGTGAGACCAACTTTAGAATAAATGAAAATAGAAATGCATTTAAAATAGGTTATAGTGGAAACCCATCAGGAGTTAGACCAGGAGTAGTATATAATTTTGGTTCTTGTGCGAACGTAAATATCTATTAATACTATTTTTGTTTTTTAGGTTATATTAAAAAAGATAAAATGGCTACACTAAATAGTTCTACGTTAAAATTGTATTGTTGGACAGGAAGTTTCAATTCACAACCAACCACGCAACAATACACTATATCAAAATCAAACCCTGATTCTAACAATACAGTAAGGTTTGAATTGTCGGAACTTATTCAAGATTTTATAAGTGTAACATTTAACGATAATTATAATACAATAAATACAACTTGTTGGTGGTATTATGTAAAAACTAATCAATATTCTGATTTATCAACACCTACTTCGACAACTAAATATGGTCTTGCAACAAAAGGGTATACATATTTTGAAGATGGATTAAACTCTATTCTTTCAACGTCTAAATTATTTAGCAATAATTATTTATATATACCAAGAAACATAGAATATAATATTCCAGTATATAAGGGGTTAAATGGAGTAACAAATGTAATATTTTATACTAAAGATAGTACAGGTGTAGAATCGGTAGCTGATAGTAAAACTATTTCACCTATAACTAATATTCCTGGAATTGAAACTTCTGACGACTTTATCACTTATGTATCAAGTACTGTTCAAGCTACTAAAATAGAAATAGTGTCATCAAATAGTTCTGTTTCAACATATGACACTCAAACGAATAGTTCTATTGAAACTATATATCCTATATTTACTTGTGATACTAAATACACAAATCATAAAGTGTCATTTATTAATAAGTTTGGTGTAATACAAGATATTTATTTTAATAAGAAAAGACAAGATAGATTAAGCGTTAAAAAAGATAATTTTGTTACTAGTACAATCAGATCAACAACAAGTTCTGCTACTTATGATACATTTACACCATCTAACGTTGTACAAGATGTTGCTTCAACTAAGTCAATAACGTTAAACACAGGTTATCTTAGAGATGAATATAATGAGACAATAAGACAATTATTACAATCAGAAAATATTTGGATTAGAGAAAGCAATAAAACCCTACCAATATTAGTAAAAGATTCTAACTTTCAATATAAAACAAGTCTAAATGACAAATTGATTAATTACACTATAAACTTTGAGTATGCATTTGATGGTATCAATAATATTAGATAATGAATCAAAAAATACAATTATATATAGAAAACGAACAAGTTGATGTATTTCAAGATGGTTCAATAAACATTGTAAGTAGTATTAAAGACTTTAGGGAACCAGATAAAATATTTACTGATTTCTCTAAGAACTTTAATTTACCAGCTACATCTAGGAATAATAAACTATTTAAACATTATTATAATTATGATCTTGTTGAAAACAACTTTGACGCTAGATCATCTAAAGAAGCTAGAATTGAAATCAATGATAGACCTTACAAAAATGGGTATATAACATTAGAAAGTGTAAAACTTCAATTTAACAAACCAAGTTCTTATAAGGTTACATTTTATGGTAATCTCAAATTGCTAAAAGAATTATTTAATAACGTCAAGCTGACAGGTTTAGATTGGCTAGAAAGATTTAATATTAATGATAGTCATTTTGATTCTAGTGGAGATTCATTTTATCATTATTTATCACAAAGTAAAGATTATACATCTAGTGATGAGTTTACTATAGGAACTGGTGATGGTGTTAAAAAAACATTTAGATTATCATATTCACCATATCCACAATTAGATACAGACTTTAAGTTGTATAATGCCGGATCTGAAGTTGGAACAAATAACTTTTCTTATTCCTATACTTCAGGTGATGTTATATTTAATACTGCTCCAAATGCTGGTAACGCAATAACAACTAAATTGTTTTACCCACAACCAATAATTGTTCCTTTAATATCTACTTCAGAAAGATTGTACTATACAAATAACGCAAACTTTTATGGAGTTTTAAGTGATGGTAATTTATACTACAATTCAGGCAACTATCCACTAAACAACCAAGTAAATGGATTAAAATTTGAACACCTTAAACCTGGTGTTAGAGTTCATTTAATTTTACGTGCAATAGAACAACAGATAAATCGTGATCCTAATGTAAAAACTAAAATAGAATTCTCTAACGATTTCTTAAACGCATCTAATAAAGATTATTATAATTTATATATGTGGCTTAATAAAGATAAGAAAGCTAATACATTGTTTAGTCAAGGAAGTAAAGAAATAAAAGTAAATACATTTAACGTTTCTAGTAACATAATAGCTTTATATCAAGATGCATCAAGTCAAGGTTTATTAGAAATATCATCAGTAAATTCATCAGGACTTACAGGAACTCAATCTGGTGATACAATTATTGTAAGAAACTCAACATCTGACAACATAGATAATATAGAATGTAGATTTAGAGTCTTTACAAGTGATACATCAAATGCATATGGTGTAAGGATTTATAGAAATGGATCAGTAATTAGAACATTTGAACCATCTATTGGAAATGGTACATCTAAAGAATATGATTTTTTTGTAGAACAAGATGGTAGTTATCAATTTGAGTTGTTTTCTCCAACAGGTTTAAATATTAATAATGGTTTTGAAGCTAAGTTTGTAATAGCTGGAGATAGAGATGACGAAGAGTATAATGATGTAATTATTGCTGGTGGTGCTTTAGTATTTAATAAAGGTAAATTTAGTATATCTAAAAATATGCCTGATATGAATGTTATTGAGTTTTTATCTGGTTTATTTAAAATGTTCAATCTAGTTTGTTTTGTAGAAAACACAGAAGATGGTAGTTATAGTACAACACAAAGTAATATGAAAAGAATTAGAATAATGACATATGATTCATATTATGCTTCGTCTAGTTCAGAATTAGACATAACAAGTAAAGTAGATACTTCTGAAAGTAGCGTAGAAAGATTAATGCCATATTCACAAATAGAATTTAAGTATGCAGATACTAAATCGGTTCTTGCGGAACAACATAGTTCTGACTTTGGTTTTGAGTGGGGTGGTGAAAGTTGGACTTATAGTGATTCAAGAGGTGAACAAAAGTATGAAATAATACCACCTTTTTCACACTTAAAGTATGAAAGATTATTATTGACTGATGGAACAACACCATCTACATTACAAGTAGGATTTAGCGTAAAGAGAAGTAATTCAGAAAGAAATGTAGCTATTGGTGGTGGTAGTACAGCTGGTTTTAAATCATTCCAAGAAGAAAAATATAGTCCACACTTTAGTAAAAAGCCATTATTATTTTATGCACATCGAGAAACTAGTGGAACACAAATTCCTTATGTATATACTGATGCTTCTAATAATGCAATATTTTATGGTGCTTTAACAACTTATTTTGTACCCTTAAATTCAGTTGATATTAATACATCTCAATCAAATCACTTTGGAGAAGAAGTAGATGAATATAGAGTTTACAATGCTAATGAACAAAGTAATGTAAACAATTTATTTAATATATATTACAAAAACTATATTGAACATTTATTCGATGTAAAATCAAGATTAATAAAAGTAAATGCAAATTTAACTAATGCTTTTATATCAAAATACTCATTAGCTGATAAGATTAGAATACTAGACAAAACTTTTAGCATAAACAAAATTGACATCGATTTACAAAATGGTGAATCAAAATTAGAGTTACAAAGATATTATGACGTAGTTTCTTTTGATTGTTTAGCATTGAACTTTAATGCAAGAGTAGAAGTGACATCAGGTGGTAATGCTTATGTTTTTGATAATAAATATGGTATATACCAAATGGGGTTAGGTACTTATGTTATGAATGATGTTCCATCAGCTCACCCTATTGCATTTCACAACTTTGGTAAAGAAAGTAGAATTACTTATACAGGTACAACTAGTGGTGGTACAAAAACTGGTTTAGATGGTAATACATATACATACTATTATGGTAACATTACTATAACTGTTGCTGGTGATTTTGGTACAATGAGTTACGAGTGTTATAATCACGGGTATATGGGGGGTGAGAATAATCTAGTGTATAATGTAGATTGTTTAACTTCTACAACGCCACCAGCACCACCACCAGTAGTTGGAAACTTAACAGTAGATGCAACTGATATTTATGTAGATAGTGGAATAATAACGTCAGATCAAACAGATGAATAATGATTAAGAATTTAATAGAGTTATTAAAATTAGATAATCACTATGGAGTTAGTGAAAGAGTAGATATTGCTAAAGGTAAGTATAAAGCTAAAAGTAATCTAAAAGAATTGAATGAACATTTTAAGAGAGTAATCAATGGCAAAAGGTAAAGAATTAATTTATACTATTAGGGTTATTGACAAAAGCAAAGTTGTCATTGACGAATTAGGTCAAGAAGTACAAACACTTGAACAAGCATTTGTTGAGATTAATAATGAGTTGTCAAAAACTGATACTCTTCTTGATGGTACAAGAGCAAGTTTCGAAAAGCAAATAAGAACCCTAAAACAACAAAGAGATAATTTAGCAAAAAGTTCTCAAGCATATAACGAATATAATATAAAGATATTAGCTGTAGAGAACGATATGCGTAAGTTAACTACTGCGACTAAAAATCAAGATCAAGTAAACGCAGATATGATTTCAAACACTGGTCTTGCATCTAACACTATTGTAGAATTTGGTAGAACTATATCTGATGCACCATTTGGTATTATTGGTGTAACAAACAACCTTTCAGTAATGGCTACTAACTTTGAAACGTTAAGTGGTAAAATGGGTGGTACTCGAAACGCATTTAAACTATTAATAAGACAACTTAAAAAAGGTGGTGCTTTTGTATTAGCAATACAAGTTGGACTTGCTGCGATGACACTTTTTAGAGATGAGATAACTGAGTTCTTTATGGGTACTAAAAAAGCTGAGGAAGCTGTAGTAGACTTAAAAGACGAATTAGTAAACACAAATAAAGTATTAAGAGAGTATATTAAAACACTAAGAAATGTAAATGTTGAGTTAGCAGATCAATTAGAGTTAGTTAGTTTTATAAGAGAAGATTATAGTGAATTAGATAGAGCATTTAAAGATTCTAATGCTACTCAAGAAGAACAAGTAGCAATAACAAAAAACTATTTAATACTACAATCACGTTTAAGTACAGTAAACAAAGAAATAAATAAAGACTTAGAAAACTTAGATGAGAAAAGAGCAAAAGTTATTAGGAATAATGAATTTACAATTAAACAATCTAAAGAAGAGACAGATGGATACAAAAGAAGAGCTGATGCTTTAGCTGCAGCTAATGTAGAAGAGTCTGATTCAGAATTAAGATTAATGCGAAATTTAATAAAAATTGGTGAAAACTATCAAGATTCATTATTTAAAGAGAATGTTAAATTAGGAATAAATGTTGAATTAATAGGTAAACGAAATGAGTTGATGCGTTTATCAGCAAAAGAATTAGCGAATGTTCCAAAAGATATAGAACCTATGACTGGTTTATTTGATGAAGCTGACGATTTTGTATTAGAAGATGATAGAAATGTTATAGAAAGATTCCTTGATCCTGAACAAGACATTAATGAGTTTGATGCAATTACGTTTGCAGAAGAAAGTGGTTTAGAGGGTGTATTAAATGATTTGAATGATTTTATGAAAGAGTATCAAGGGGGAAATGCTCTTGAAAGACTAGAATTAGCAAAACAAGAAGCATTAAATCAATTAACTATTTTATATGATGCACAAGAAGAAGAGTTAGGTAGTAGAATAGGGTTTAATGAAGATGTAACTAAAATAGAAGAATTTTATGCTGAAAAAAGAGCAAAAATAGCTGATACAGAAAGTCAAGCAAAAGCAAAAAGTTTACGAGTGTCAGCTCAAGCCGCAGTACAAGTTGGTAAATTACTACAACAATTAGCTGATGGTAATAAAACAGTAGCAATAGCAGGAGTAGTTATAGAGAAAGCAGGTGCAATAGCTAAAATTGTAGCTAACAAAAGTATTGCTGACGCAGCAGCTTTAAAACTTTTATCAAACCCTGCTACAGCAGCGTTAGGTGGTGCTTTACTTACTACTAATAAAATAACAGCAGCGACAGGTGTAATTGCAACAACAGCATCAGCGGTTCAAGCTATAAAAGAAATTAGGAATCCAGAGAGTGCTTCAACGTCAGCTACAAGTATTGCTCAAGCACCAACACCAGTTATACAAGCACCAGCATTTAATGTAGTAGGTGCAACACAAACTAGTCAACTAGCACAAACTATCGCTGGAGCTGAAGAGAAACCAATTAAAGCATTTGTAGTAGAAAGTGAAATAACATCAGCTCAAGCATTAGCAAGATCAGTTATATTTAATGCTTCTATATAAAACAAAATAATATAAGTTAAGTTATAATAATATGGAAAACGTAATAGAATTAATTATTGATGAAAATAATGAGATTAGTGGAATTGAAGCTATATCAATAGTAGAGAACCCTGCTATCGAAGAAGATTTTATTGCACTTAAAGAACACAAAGAAGTAAGATTAGCAGAGGTAGATAAAGAGAAAAGAATTCTTATGGGGCCTGCGTTAATTCCAAACAAAAAGATATTTAGAAAAGGTGCAAGTGATGATGAAGATTACTATATCTATTTTAGCGAAGATACTGTTCGTAAAGCATCAGAGTTATTCTTTATAAAAAGCAAACAAAATAATTCAACATATGAACATCAAATTGATCTGAATGGTATGAGTGTTGTAGAATCTTGGATTATTGATGATCCAACAAATGACAAGTCTAATTCTTATGGATTTGATCTACCTAAAGGAACTTGGATTGTTTCTATGAAAGTTTTGAATGATGATATATGGAAGAAAGTAAAAAATGAGGAAGTTAAAGGTTTTTCGATAGAGGGTTTCTTTGCAGATAAAATGCAAAGCCCTAATGAAAGTATTGAAGAGAAAGCGTGTGAAAGTTGTCTAAGTGAATTAAATGCTCAATATGAATTATTAGAAGCACTAGAATCTTTAGAAGATAATGTTGAATTAGAAAGTTATGGTGGTTACCCACAATCAGCTAGAAACAATGCTAAAAGAGCAATTGATCTGAATAAAAAAGTAAACAATAAGTGTGCAACTCAAGTTGGTAAAGTGAGGGCGCAGCAACTAGCAAGAGGAGAAAAGTTTACATTATCTACTCTTAAACGTATATACTCTTATCTTTCAAGAGCAGGTGCATATTATGACGCAGGTAACAATGAAGCGTGTGGAACAATATCATATTTATTATGGGGTGGTAAATCAATGTTAAATTGGACTACTTCTAAGTTAAAAGGTCTTGATGCAATTGAAGCATCATCTACTATTATAGATGGTAGAGCTGGGTACTCAACGCAAGAAGAAGCAGAGACAGCAGCAGAAGATATGGGTTGTTCAGGGTATCATACACACGAATACGAGGGTGATGTTTGGTATATGCCTTGTGAGGAACACAATCTCGATGATGATCCTTGTCAAGAAGGGTATGAGCAAATAGGAATGAAACAAAAGAATGGTAGACCAGTTCCTAATTGTGTTCCAAAAAAATAATATTATGCATTATACTAAAAGAAGAAAAGATGCTACATTAAGCCATAGTTCACCTAAAAGTTCTGCAAGAGGTTGCTTATGTCCAGATGGTCGTACTTATTCTACTAAATGTTGTGATGGAACATTAGAAGCACAAGGAATAGGTAAGGTTTGAAATCCAAACAATAAAATATACTTAGGTTATACTATAAATTCGTAATCTTATGAGAGCAAGTGAAATAGTTAATAAACTAAAAGATGTTCTTTTATCATCAACGGAAGTAGAAAAAGTAGAGAAATCTACAATCGAAAACAAAGTTGATTTGAAAGAAGATGATCTACCTAAAACAAAAAAGGTAGAATCAAAAAAAGTAGAGGAATCTACAAAAGAAACTCCTAAGCAAAATGAGGACATTAGACAAGTGTCTTATTCTGCTGAAGAGGTACTAGCCGAAAATCCTATGGAAGATACTCAAGAAGAAATTGTTGAGGAAAAATCGCCACAATATGCAACAATAGAAGAAGTTGCAGAGATTAAAGCTATGGTTGAGAAACTTAGAGGTATGGTTGAAGCAACATATGAAACAAGTCCTGATGTTCCACAAGAACTATCAAGTGACCAAAAAGATGTTGAACTAACTGAACCACTAGCACATTCTCCAGAGAATGAAGTAAGTGAAAAACTAGGTGTTAAATATGCAACTAATGCAAATCACAACACTACTTACTCAAGAGTATTAAACGCAATATCTAATAATTAATTCTTAATAAATATGTCAACGACAATAACAACTTCAAATAGTGTTTTAAGAGTTAGATCAAAGCAAGAGACTTTGACTACAACTCAAGATATAAACACGAATCAAGCTGGTACTGAGTTTAACATTGCAACTGATGCAAAAATAATGACTCTACCTGCTATTACTGCTGAGAATATCGGAATGGAACTAACATTTCGTAATACTGGAGCAGATGGTAATAATATTATTACTCTAAGTCCAGCTGCAAGTGATGCAATTCACGGTACAGTTGCTGCAGTTCAATCTGGTGGTGTAGACAACAAAGATTGGATCAACACAAAAGCAACAGCAAATAAAGGTGATTGGTGTACAATCAAAGCAGTAGCATTAACAGACTGGTATCTAACTGGTGGTGATGGTGTATGGGCATCTGAATCATAATCTAATATTAATCAATTTTAAATCGTAAAAAATGGCGACAACAAATAACTTAACAACTACTTACGCAGGTGAATTCGCAGGAAAATACATTTCCGCAGCGTTACTATCTGGTAAAACTTTGGCAGAGGGTAATATTACTATCAAGCCAAATATCAAATTTAAAGAAGTAATGAAAAAAGTAGCAACAAATGACATCGTAAAAGATGCTTCTTGTGACTTTGACGCAACTTCGACACTAACTCTAACTGAAAGAATATTAACTCCAGAAGAGTTTCAAGTTAACTTACAATTATGTAAGAAAGACTTTAGAGCAGATTGGGAAGCTGTACAAATGGGATATTCTGCATTTGATAATCTTCCACCATCTTTTTCTCAATTCTTAATTGCTCACGTAGCAGATAAGGTAGCACAAAGAATGGAAACAAACATTTGGAATGGTACTAATGCTAACGCTGGTCAATTCGATGGATTTAGAACTACATTATTAGCTGATGCTGACGTAAATGACGTTGCTGCAGTTGGTGGTGGTGTTACTGCTACGAACGTAATTGCACAAATTGGTGCTATTGTTGATTCAATTCCAAGCGCAGTATATGGATCTGAGGATTTATTAATTTATGTTTCAAACAATATATATAGAGCATATGTTAGAGCATTAGGTGGTTTTGCAACAAATGTAGGTGCTTCTGGTACTGACAACAAAGGTACTCAATGGTTTAATGGTGGTGCTTTAACGTTTGATGGTATAAATATCGTAATGGCTTCAGGGCTAGCAGACAACACAGCTGTAGCTTCTGAAAAATCAAACTTATTCTTCGGAACTGGTCTACTAAACGATCAAAACGAAGTAAAAGTAATTGATATGGCAGACATTGATGGAAGTCAAAATGTAAGAGTAGTAATGAGGTTCACTGCGGGTATTCAACACGCAATAGGATCTGACATCGTTCTTTACTCTTAATAAATAGATTGTATAACTCAAAGAAAGGTGGGCGAGTTAGACTTACCTACCTTTTTTTATAAAAATAATAATTATGGCTTGTGATTTAACACTTGGAAGAAAAGAACCTTGTAAAGATGTCGTTGGTGGAATAAAAAATGTTTATTTCGTTGACTTTAGCAAACTAGGAACTGTGACTCTTACTAATGACGAAATAACTAATATGACCGGTACTGCTGGTGCATTAACTTATTACGTATATGAAGTAAAAGGTAATTCATCATTAGAACAAACTGTAAACTCTTCAAGAGAAAATGGTACTACATTCTATGAGCAAACATTAAACTTAACACTTAAAAAGTTGTCTAAAGCTGATAACAAAGAGTTAAAGTTAATGGCTTATGGTAGACCACATATTGCTGTTGAAGATTACAATGGTAACTTTATGATGATGGGATTAGTAAATGGTGCTGATGTTAGTGGTGGTACAATTGTGACCGGTGCTGCAATGGGAGATATGAGTGGTTATACACTTACTTTCACAGCGCAAGAAACTTTACCTGCATCTTTTATGGCAAATACTCCTCCTCAACCTGTATTTAACTCAACTAATTTCGCTGGGTTATCTGGTACAATAACGAGAACAGTAGGTTCATAATAGAGTCTTTATTCTTAATATTAAAAGGGGGATCAATTTGATCCTCTTTTTTTTTGGAACAATATAGAAGATATTTAGTTATATACTTATGACAACATTATTGCCAAATACAAATGCTCAAACTATTAGTATAATACCAAGATCATATATTGTAGCTACTAATTTGACATTAAAAATTATAGAAGATGGAACTAAGAAAAATCAAACATTATCTAATCAAACAAGTACACTATCTTCTAATGGTAATTTCTTAAATATGTCTTGTGCGTTTAGTATATTAGCTGAAGATGGAAATTATTCATTTGAAATAAAACAAGGAACAACTTTAATATATAGAGGTAAAGCATATGCTAGTAGTCAAGTAGATTATACTACAAGTCATACTCTTAATCAAGGAAAATATAACGAGTTTGATTCTGAAACAACTGAACAGAAATATATAGTGGTATGAGTAACAATTTAAAAATAATAAATTTAGGTGGGTATGAAATACCTAAAGTAATTGAAAACAAAAGAGATAATTGGGTAGAGTATGGTGAAAACAACCAATACTTTGATGAGATTATAGAAAGATATTTAGGTAGTGCAACCAACTCTAGATGTGTAAATGGTATTGTAGATATGATTTATGGTAGAGGATTAGATGCAACTGATTCTCAAGATAAAGCAGAGATGTTTGGAAAGATGCAATCTATATTACAACCAGACCAATTAAAAAGAATAGTAAATGATTTAAAACTTTTAGGTCAAGCGTCTATTCAAGTTACTTATGACAAAAAGAAAAGTCAGATCAATGGAATATATCATTTTCCTACTGAAACATTAAGAGCTGAGAAAGCAAAAGATGGTAAAGTAAAAGGTTATTATTATCACCCAAAATGGAGTGAGATAAAACCAAATGATAAACCAAAAAGAATACCAGCATTTGGATATGGAAGTAAAAAAGAATTAATTGAAATATATTGTGTAAAACCATATAGACCTGGTTTCTATTATTATTCTCCTGTAGATTATCAAGGTTGTTTACAATATTGTAATCTTGAGGAAGAAGTATCAAATTATCATATTCAAAATATCAAAAATGGATTACAGCCCTCTATGTTATTGAATTTCAATAATGGAGTCCCTGGTGATGAAGCACAAGAAATTATAGAAAGAAAGATATATGAAAAGTTTAGTGGATCATCAAATGCAGGTAGATTTATATTGGCTTTTAATGAAGATGCAGAAACTCAAGCATCAGTAGAACCAATAAACCTACCAGACGCACACGCACAATATGATTTCTTAGCAAAGGAATCGAGGGAAAAGATAATGATTGGTCACGGTGTTGTATCTCCTATATTATTAGGTATAAAAGATAATACTGGTTTTGGTAACAATGCAGAGGAATTAAGAACAGCATCTATATTAATGGACAACATCGTTATAAGACCATTTCAATCACTTTTAATAGACTCTCTTAAAGCTATTTTAGCTTTTAATGAAATATATCTAAACTTATATTTTGTGACGTTACAACCTATTGAATTTACTGAGTTAGATAATATAGCAACTAAGATAAAAAGAGAGGAAGAAACTGGAGAAAAGTTGTCTAGTGAGATAAAATTAGATCTGAATGATGATGAAGCAGATGACTTGATGAGTCAGCTTGAAACATTAGGAGAAAAGATAGATGAAAGTCAATGGGAATTAGTTCATCAAGAAGTAGTTGAAGATTCTAATAAAGAATTTGATTTAGACACTTTTTCTAGTCAAGCTAGTAAATCCGATGCTAATCCTAATAAAGAATCATATCAAGATAATGCAACATTTAAAGTTAGATATTCATATACACCAATAAAAAAATCTATAAATAGTAGAAAGTTTTGTATTAGTATGGAAAATCTTGCTGATCAAAATATTGTGTTTAGAAAAGAAGATATTTCTATGATGTCTTTTAGAGGACTAAATAAAGAATTAGGTCATAAAGGTCAAAGATATAGTTTATTTAAATACAAAGGGGGTGTTAATTGCCAACACGAATTTATGTTAAACGTATATAAAAAGAAAGTTAAACAAGGAGATAAAGTTTCAATTGGTAAAGCAAAAGAAGATGGATTTAAAGAACCAAGAAATCCTAAAGAATATGCAATTGCACCAAAGGATATGCCGAATCAAGGTCATCACCCAAATTATAATAAATAATGAAAGCACTATTTATAACATTAAAAGAGTTAAAAAGGAAGTCTATAATTGATGGAAATGTAGATCAAGATAAGTTAATACAATTTGTTGAAGTAGCACAAGACACTTATATACAAACACAACTTGGAACAAAATTATATGATAGATTACAATTTGAGGTAATTAATAACTCATTAACTACTGATAATACAACTTTAGTTGATGATTATTTAAAACCTATGTTAGTTTGGTATTCTCAAGCAACTCTAATTCCATACATAGCATTTCAAATTTCTAATGGTGGAATCTATAAACATAGATCTGACAATTCAGATAGTGCTTCATTAAGAGAAATTGATAGTCTAGCTGATGATGCAAAACAAAAAGCAGAGTTTTATACTCAACGATTTTTAGGGTATATGAATGAAAATAGTGAAAAATACCCTTTATATACATCAAATCAAGATGGTGGTATGTACCCTGAGAGAGATCAAAACTTAACAGGTTGGGTATTATAATGAAAAGAGGAGAGTATATTAAATATAACAACAAGACTAAAAAGCAGAACGAAATTAAATTAATGAGTTATATTAAAAAGATAAAAGATGGCATTTGGATCAATTTACGAAAGTAGTTTTTTTGGTAATACAAATGAGATAAATGGTTGGGGTGCAATATACCCATTCGATGCAGATGGTTCTTTTTTACGAGTTGATACAACTTTAGAATTAGTTGATGATACAAGTATAACAGTAGATAAAACAATATATTAAAAATTAAGCAATGGCAAAACAAGTAATAGGAATAGGAACTACAGCTAATGATGGAACAGGTGATCCATTAAGAGAAGCTATGGATAAAACAAATGACAACTTTACGGAGTTGTATGCTGGTGCTGGTGGTGTTGCTGATGGAGCAATTACTACAGCAAAATTAGCAACAGATGCTGTAGATTCAGCTAAGATTGCTGATGGAGCAGTTGATACGGTTCATATTGCAGATAATAATGTTACCTATGCTAAATTAGGTATAGAATATACTGAAACAGTAGCATTAGGTTCAGGAGTAGCAATAAATTGGGACTCAGGAAGCACGTTTACTAAAACATTAAGTGCAGATGCTATATTAAGTTTTTCTAATGCAAAAACAGGTATGCAAATCAATTTAGTTATTAGTGGCAATCACGCTTTAACATTACCATCAAGTGTAAAAGAACTGACAAATGCAGCAACGTATGATGGAAGTGGAGAAAATTTAATAAGTATAGTTTCTACAAATGGAAACACAGAACAATTCGCAACAATAAATAAAGTAGCATAATATGAAAGCAGTAAATAACGCAGGTGTAATAACATTTTATCAATCATTACCTAATTCATTTAGGTCATCAACTGGATTACATTTAAACGTAAAAGGGTGGAGTGATAGTGAAATGAAAGCCAATGGTCTTTTTGATGTAATCATAGATGAAAATTATGATTCAAGAATACACGATTTAGGAGAGGTATATTGGGACACAGGAGCAACAATATTTAGAAAAGACAAGTCTAATAAAACATTTGATAAATCTGTAAGCGAATTAAAAGATCAAGCGATTAACAACTTTAAGAGTAGAATAGGTAGTCAGCTTGCAAAAACAGATTGGTATATTATTAGAGAGATGGATAATGGATCTGATGTACCAGAAGATATAGTTGATGCAAGAGTAGCTTTAAGAGAATTATCAAATACAGTTGAATCGGAAATAAATGCACTAACTACTAAAGCAAAAGTTATTACATACAATTTCCCAAACATTTAATAAATGGGTTTAAATAAAAGATTAATTGGTGCAGGTGCTACAGCAAGTGGTGCATTAACTCCAAGTGAAAACTTTAAGGCATTTGCTTATGCTGGTGATGGTGCTTCTACTCGTGCTATCACAAATATTGGATTTAAACCTGATGTGGTTTGGATACTTTGTAGAACTACTTCACATTCACCAAAAATATCAGACAGTTCAAGAGGTTCTACAAAATACGTATATACAAATCAAGCACAAGTTGAACAAAATTTTTCTACAAGTATTAAATCGTTTGATGATGATGGCTTTACATTAGGAAGTGAAACAAATAGTAATCAAAATGGACAAGATTATGTGGCTTGGTGTTGGAAATCAAATGGTGGTACTACAAGCAGTAATTCAGATGGTAGTACTACAAGTACAGTACAAGCAAGTCCTGCAGCAGGAGTTTCAATAATACAATATACTGGGACAGGAAATAATGCTTCTGTCGGACACGGGCTTTCATCTCCTCCTGAATTAATCCTTATAAAAAAATTAAATGCTGCAACAGATTGGACAGCAGGTGCTTTAGATTGGACAAAATATTTAGAACTTAACGGAACACCACCATTTAGAACTGCAAATGTTTGGCAAAATACTGCACCAACAAGTACCGTGTTTACACTTGCTACTGGTGGTGATTCAAATGGTAATGGCGATACAATGATTGCTTATGCTTTTCATTCAGTAGATGGATTCTCAAAAATTGGAAATTATGATGGAAATGGTTCTACAAATGGAACGACTGTAGAAACTGGATTTGAACCTGCATTTGTTCTCATTAAAAATACAACTTCTACTGATAATTGGATAGTATTTGACAATGCAAGAAATACTACGAATCCAAGAACTAAAGCTGCAATAACAAGTTCATCAGGTGAAAACACAGAAGCAGGAGCAATTTTAAATTTTTATAGTAACGGGTTTCAATCAGTAGGTACAGGTGGTGGAGCAGGTTCAGGTGGAATAAATGCAAGTGGCGATACATATATCTATATGGCATTTGCTTCAGATCCTGACACAGAAGCACCAACACTTGCAAGTAGTTTTAATATAGAAACTTATACAGGTTCAGGTGCAGCGAAAAGTATTACTGGAACGGGATTTTTACCAAATCTTGTGTGGATTAAAGACAGAGATACTAATTTTTCACACGCTTTAACTGATAGTGTAAGAGGGGTTGGTAACATAATAAAATCAAATTCTACTGATGCACAATCTACTGATGTACAAACAATAACTTCATTTGATAGTAATGGATTTAGTATTGGAACTGCAGGTGGTAGTTTTGGGAATAATGGTGATGATTATGTTGCTTGGACTTGGAAAGCTGATGATAACGAACCGACTGCTTTTTTTAATAGTGTTGTAACAGGAGTATATAAATTTGAAGATAATGTTAATGATGTAGCAGGGAATAACAATGGTGCTAATGGAGTTGATATAGCTTATACTTCAAGTGGTAAATTTAATAAAGCAGTAATTAGTAATGGAACAAATACTTCATTATCTCTTTCTCAAACACCACCAATGACAACTGCTTGGACTTTTTCTTTTTGGTTTTATGCAACTGAATCAGATTCTAATATTCGAGTAATATTACAAACAGGAACAGGTTTTGCAATAGGATTAGAACTAAGCAAAATATATATATTTACTGGTGGTTCAAATAGAGGTAGTGGAACATCTATTAGCTTAAATACTTGGTATCATTACGCTGCAACTTATGATGGAACAAGTGTAAAAACATACCTTAATGGTTCTTTAGCAGAAACAATAACAACACTTACAGGTATGTCAGTAGGTAATTTAAAATTATTTGACCCACCTTATGGAAGTTGGGCACACTATACAGGAAGATTAGACCAATTAAGGGTGTATAGCACAGGTTTATCATCAACTCAAATTACTGCTTTATATAACGAATCTGCTTCAGATAATGATACAGTAGAATTTCCAACTGGATTACCAAATGGTTCAGTTTCTTCTATAGTTAGTGCAAATGCAAATGCAGGGTTTAGTATTGTTCAATTTACAAACAATAATCCTGGTGAAAAAGCACGAATCTTTCACGGATTATCAGCTACTCCAAATATGATAATATTAAAAAGAACTGATGGAACTGAAAATTGGTATGTATATCATAGTTCAATGGGATTAACTAAATTTATGAGGTTAGATTTAACTGATGCACAAGGAAATGCAACTAATTTATTTAACACAGTAAATTCAACAGTATTTAATCCATCTTTTACTGGTACAACAGGACAAACTTGTATAGCTTACTGTTTCCACGATGTTGCAGGGTATCAAAAGTTTGGAACGTATACTGGAACAGGAGCAACTGGTAATACTGTAGCATTAGGATTTAAACCTGACTTTGTAATGGTTAAATCATCAAGCACTACAGAACCCTGGTTTATATTGGATAGTAAAAGAGATACAGGTAATCCGAGAGATAATCGTTTAATGGCAGATAGTGATGCTGTAGAAGATGATGGAAGTGTGCATACTATGAATTTTAATTCAACAAGTTTTACATTAAATGGAACAACAGGAAATGGAACAAATGGTAATGGACAAACTTATATATATTGGGCAATAGCTAAAAATGTACCAAGCAACACAACATTAGCGAATAGCTTTAAAGCTGTAATATATAGTGGAGATGCTACTAACAATAGAGCTATTGATGTTGGATTTCAACCTGATATGGTTTGGTTAAAAACAAGAAATCAAACTAACGACCATAATATAATTGATACAATTAGAGGGGTAGATAAACAAGTAAGACCTAATAGAGATATTGCAGAAGTTAGTGCAACAGATTTAATAAAATCTTTTACTTCAACTGGATTTACATTAGGAACTGGTGGAGATGCAAATGCTTCAGGAAACACCTATGTTGCTTGGGCTTGGAAAGCAGGTAATACTTGGCAATCTAATATAGATGGATCATCAGGAAGTATAGTAAATGTAAATACTGCAAATGGGTTCTCTATTGTGAAATATGTTGGAAATCAAACTGCAGGACACACAATTGGACACGGACTTGGTGCAGTTCCTCAAGTAATTATACTTAAATGTTTAGATGTAGTAAGACCGTGGTATGTATATCACGTTGGAGTTGATGCAAGTAATCCTTCTCATTATAATTTAAGATTGAATGCAGGTGATGCAAGACAAGATTCTCAAACAGAATTTAATGATACAGAACCTACAAGCACTGTATTTACTTTAGGTACTGCTTCAGGACCAAATGGAACAGGTAGTAATTACATTGCTTATTGTTGGACACCAAAATCAGGATATAGCAAGTTTGGAAGTTATAGTGGAAATGGAAGTACAGGTCAAACTATACCAACAGGATTTAAACCTGACTTTGTAATGATAAAATCTACAAATAATGGTTCTGATTGGTATATGATAGATTCTGTAAGACCTAATAATAAGTTTTTAGTTGCAAATGGTACTACTGAATATACTGCAAGTGATACTCATACATTTGTAGACACAGGTTTTACATTATCAGGTGAATCATATAATAATTCAGGTTATGATTGGATATATATGGCATTTAAAATGAATTAAGATGGAAGGATTTAAACCAACATTAATAGGGATAGGAGTATATATAGTAAGTATGTCACAATTAAACGAAGCACTACAATCTCTACTAATAATAGCAACATTGGTTTATACAGTAATTAAGACAATACAACTTTTAGATAAATACGATAAAAAATAAATTATGGTAAGAATACTAAGATGGTTAGCGAGTCAATTCGAAACGTTTAATCATTATGTCTCAGCTAAGTGGAACGCTTGGTTGAAGAAAATAAAAATGTAGTAAATGGATCGTATAAGTAAACATATTAGCTATAGAGAAGCTATACATTCTAATACTAGTTTACGATTAAACATTGATAATACTCCAAGTGATTATCAAATAACAAATATGGTTGGAGTCGCAACAAATATATTTGAACCTTTAAGAGATTGGGTAGGTGGTGCTATCAAAATTAATTCTATGTTTAGATCTGACAAGCTGAATAAAGCAATTGATGGTAGCACAAAATCTCAACATTGTCAAGGTAGAGCAATTGACATAGATGATACTTTTGGTCATAAAACTAATTCTGAAATGTTTGACTATATAAAAGCTAACCTAGATTTCGACCAATTAATATGGGAATTTGGTGATGACAACAATCCAAATTGGGTACACGTTTCATATGTTAGTAAAGATGAAAATAGAGGTAGATGTTTGAAAGCATATAAAGAAAATGGTAAAAGTAAATATATGGTAATATGAGTAAGAAGAAACTAAAAGACACTAAAGTAGGTAGGTTTCTTAAAGGTGCTGGATCATCTATAATAGATTCATTAGGTGATGTATTACCAGACAATGGAGTATTTGGCGTTGTAAAAAACTTAATTAATAAAGATAAAACTTTACCACAAGAAGATAAAGAAAAAGCATTAGCATTGCTTAATCAAGACACTATCGAGATGCAAGAAGTATCAAAAAGGTGGTCTAGTGATATGCAATCAGATTCTTGGCTAAGTAAGAACACGAGACCTATGGCGTTAATATTTTTAACTATATCTATGGTGTTATTAATATTTGTTGATTCGAGTGGGTTAGATTTTAATGTTGATAATGGTTGGATTGATCTTCTTAAATCTTTATTAATAACAGTGTATGTAGCATATTTCGGCTCAAGAGGGGCAGAAAAATTTAAATCAATAAGTAAATAATTATGTGTAATTGTGAATTTTGCATTTGTAAATAATGCCTAGAAAAGCTAAAGTATCAATATATATTCCACCTAAAAAGAAGAAGCGACCTGGCGTTCATTCTAAGAACGCATCTAAGAATCAAGTAGGTTATAAGAAGAAGTATAGAGGTCAAGGTATAAAGAGATAATACTTTAGTTATTATAATAAAAAGAAAAGAAAGAAAAGGGTAAAAGAAAGAAAAGAAAAAGTTCCCCTAGAGAAAAAGAACTTTCAATATTTACCTGAACCAACAATATCTCTATTGAAGTTTGTAACTTTTTTCGTAGATTTACGACTACGTATTTGCAAATATATAAAAATGTCACAAATAGAAAAATTTATAATCAGATCAATTCCTAAAGAACAAACTAAAGAATGGTTTAAATATAAACACTATGCAAAACGTATTCCAAGCATTAGATATTCTTTTGGATTATATGATGGTGATGAGCTGATAGGAGTTTGTACATATGGTAATCCTATATCAAAAGAGTTGTGTGAAAATGTTTGTGGTAAGAAATATAAACACAATGTATTAGAGTTAAATAGGTTGGTTGTCAATGATGGCTTACCAAAAAATACTTTATCATATTTTGTAGCACACACTTTTTATAAGTTACCACAACCAATGATTGTTGTTTCATATGCTGATACAGACCAAAATCATCAAGGTTATATATATCAAGCAACTAATTGGATATACACTGGGTTAACTAAGAACAATTGGGATTGGAAAGAAAAGGGTACTAATAAACATAGTAGAACTCTAGGTGATAGTTTTAGTACAGAATATATGTATGCACACCCTGAGAGGTTTGAAAGAATACCAAGATCAAGAAAGCATAGATATATAATGATATTAGCTAGTAAACGACTAAAGAAAAGATTAATAAATTTATTAAGTTATAATGTAGAACCTTACCCCAAAGGTAATAACAAACGTTATGATGCTAGTCACAATACAACAACACAATTAAATATGTTTAATGGAACTTAGATACTTTCAATATGATGAGTTTGATTCTCCTGATATGCAAGGGAGTGGTTATGGTTATATGGATAGAGAATTTTTACATTGCTTAGACGAAGCTAGAGATATAGCTGGTGTAAAGTTTAAAATATTAAGTGGTTATAGAAGTCCTAAAGAGAATATAAAAAAAGGTGGTTTATCTACATCAAGTCATTTAATTGGTCGTGCTTGTGATATTAGATGTAGCGATACTAGGAAAAGATTATTAATTATAGAGGGTTTATCAATGGTTGGTTTTAGGAGATTTGGTATAGGTAAAGACCATATTCACGTAGATAGTGATGATCTGAAAAAACCTAGTATTTGGATCATTCCAAATTATATATAAAATGTTAATTATTTTTTATACATTTGTATAACTAAATTAAATTATATGAATATTTCAGAAAAATTATTAGCAATTCAAACTGAACTTAATGTGCCTAAGAAAAGACGCAATAATTTTGGTAACTATAACTATAGAAGTGCAGAGGACATTCTTGAGGGTGTTAAACCACTTACTATGAAATATAAACTATCACTTAAACTTAGTGATACCATCAAAGAAAAGGGTGGGCGTTTATACATTGAATCTACAGCCAAGTTAATTGATTGTGATTCAGTAGATATGCAAATAGAAAGCAAAGCACAAGCTGTGATTGACTTTAATATGAAAGGTCAAGCCGATCCACAAAAGACTGGAAGTGCTTCTTCTTATGCAAAGAAATATGCTTTAGGTAATTTATTCTTAATAGATGATACACAAGATTCTGATGCATCAAATACACACGGTGTTAAGGTATTGGAAGTATTAAAAGATAAAACTGAGAAGTTTGATAAAGCACTCAATTATATTAAAGAGGGTGGTTCATTAAATTCTATTATGGAAAAATATAAAATGTCTAAAGTAGTAGAAAAGAAATTGCAAGAAGCAATTGATAATCGTAAAGTAATAACTAAATAAATTTAATATGAGTGTATTAGGAACAATTGGAATTAAAGGTAGAGATGGTAAATATAAAAACTACACGATCTCTATAAGCGACTTTACTAATGAGTATGGTCAAAATATATCAATGTACGATGAACAAACTGAGGAAGAAAGAAATGCTAAAACGCCTAAGAAGTATATAGGTAATGGCAAAGTATTTTGGACTGATGGTAAAGTTAGCGTAGCAACAAAAGATTCCCAAGAAACAGCAAAGCAAGTAGTTTCTGCAGACAGTGACGACTTGCCTTTTTAATTAGTAGTTTTTTCAATAATTGGTAATTGTAAGGGGGGGTTAACGCTTCCCCTTTTTTTATGGATAAAAAGATAAATAAAATATTTAATAGACTATCAGATCAAAGAACAATAGATTTGTTTGATGATTTAGTTAATGATATAAACGATTTACAATTAAAGAATATGTTACTTGAAAGATTTCTAGTGTGGTACATAACTGAGAAATTTGATAAACAAGAATTGTATAATGATAAACCAATGTTGTTACATTTTTTTAATACTTACATTTTAAATAACTTTAGAAGTGTAATACAAATAAGTAAGAAAGAGCATTTTGAAAAACTAAGAGTAAACCTATATGAATACATCGTTACTAATGAAATTAAAACTGATTTAGATATTGATGATTTTGTAGGTGATGTCAAGAATAAAATAACCCTTATAATAAACGACCTAATTAATGACTTATAGTATAAATTTTGAAGAGAAGTTTGAGAAGATATTAAAAGAAAGCTACGTAGATTCTAATGAAGAAATAACAGAACCACCAATAGCTTTATCAAAAGGAGTTGCTTTTAACAAAGAACCTATACCATTAGGAACATATGGTAACTTTAGTTTCATTAGTGCAGGACCTAAAAGTAAAAAGACATTTCTAGTAAGTTTATTGGCGTCAGCTTATATGGGTTCACACGAAACTTACATTAAAGATATAAGAGGTTATAGAGGTACTAAGAAAGTATTACACTATGATACAGAGCAGAGTAGGTATCACGCACAAAGAACTTTTAATAGAGTGCATAAAATGTGTAAGGATTGCACTGGATATGAAACATATGCATTAAGACAATTTTTACCAAAGGAAAGATTAGAGTTTATTGATTGGCATATATCTAAATCTGAGAATGTAGGATTGGTTATTATTGATGGGGTTGCAGATTTATTAAACGATATAAATGACATAGAGAAATCTAATAAGGTCATTCATTATTTAATGAAATGGACTTTAGATTACAACATACATATAATAACTGTGATACATAGTAATTTCTATAACTCAAAAGCTACAGGACATCTTGGTTCATTTCTTGAGAAGAAAACAGAGACACAAATAAGTGTACAAACATCTCCTGCGAACAAAGACATTGTTATTGTAGAATGTAAAAAAAGTAGAGGTATACCATTTTCTTCATTTGCATTTGAAGTAAGACAAGGACTACCAATTGTAATTGATAATGTAGAAGAATATAATAATTCACCTTTTTAATGATACTAACTTTAGATATTCAGATCAAACCACAAGCACACCAATCTTTTAGATTTGCTAGAAATGGTAGAAGATATAAACCAAAAAAGATTACAGATTATCAAAATAAATTACGTAACTTAGTTAGTGAGCAACTACCTACCAAGTATGAAATTGTACAAGCTGGATCAATAATTAAGATTAACTATTTAGAATATATATTTAGTTACCCTAAGAGTTTCTCTAAAAAGAAAAAGCAACAATTCAACTATAAAACTACTAAACCAGATTTACCAGACAATCTAAACAAAGCGTTTTTTGATGCTTTAGAGGGTTTGGTTTACGAACAAGATCAAAACATTGTGGTTATTAATAATATGACTAAGTTTTATGGTGAAGAAGATAGAATCAAAGTGCAATTTAATTTTATGTAATGAGTATTCAATTTGAGTGGATTAAAGGTTTCGTAGTTGGTTTTGACTACGTTGAAGATATAGAAATATTCCCTGATGAATTTGCTGACTTAATAAGAATACATCTAGGTTTCTTTTGGATAAACATATTCTATATAAGATGATGGAACTTCTATCTAAATATCATAAACTTTGGATAGCAATGGGATTATCAATTGGCATACGCAATGACTTAGTAGAAGATTTCATTCACGAAATGTACCTCAAACTTAATAAGTATATATCAGATCCTCAAAAAATAATGTATAACGAAACTGAACCTAATAAGTTTTACGTTTATATAACAATCAAAAATTTATGGAACGATTATTTAAGAGCTAAATCTAAGCATAGAATGGTTAGCATAGATGAACTAGAAGAAAACAATGAAAATCATAAAACTTATCTTCCATTGATTTATGACGCTAATGATACATACCATAAGAGAAATAAAGATTATGCACAACAAATAATACTAGATAATATACAACAAGAAGTAGATGGTTGGGATAGATGGTACGATCAAAAGTTATTTAAAATATATTATGAAACTGATATTAGTATGAGGAAACTAGCTAAGGATTCTCATATATCAGTAACATCAATATTTAATAGTTGTAAGAACTATAAGCAAATAATAAATAGTAAGTTCAACGAAGATTACCAAGATTATATCAATGGTGACTTCCATTTAATTAAACATAAAAAAGATGAGTAAAATTCCTAACAAACCAAAAGACAAAAGAACCAAAGCGTATAAACAATGGGTTGCTAAATATGAAAAGCAATCTAGTGGTTTAGGTGATAGCGTTGAGAAGATAACTAAAGCAACTGGTGTTAAAAAAGTAGTAGATACTATCTTCGATGCTCTTGGAAAAGATTGTGGTTGCGATGGTCGTAAGAAAACATTAAATGAATTATACCCTTATAATAAACCTAAGTGTTTAAGTGAGGGGCAATTTAATTATTTGTCTGATTTCTTTAGTGTTCAATCAAATACAATAACATCAGCACAACAAAAAGACTTATTAAATATATATAACTATGTATTCAACACAAAAGATGAAGCAACAAGTTGTGGTAGTTGTTTTGCTTCTAAGATAAATAGACTAAAAGAAGTTTTTGAATTATACTTATGATAGAAAAAGACTTATTCATATATTTAAAAGAAAGGATTTACCCTGACTTAGTTATGAGTAATAGTCCTATTAGTAGATGGGATTGTTATAGTCCTATAACTAAACATAGAATAGAATTAAAATGTCGCAAGAAACATTATGACGAATTAGTTATAGAGAAAGGGAAGTTTGATGCAATGATATTTAAAGCCAATGATAATTTTGATCTTCCTATATATATTAATTCAACACCAAAGGGTGTATACAAATGGAATTTGTTTTTCGTTAACCCATCTTGGTTTATGAAGCAATTACCTAAAACAACAGAGTTCTCTAACAATACCAAAATATCAAAAGAGATTGCAATGTTATCAATAATAGACGCAGAAGTATTATGAGTAAAACAAAACATCAAATCAGAAAAGAGCAACCAGTATTTAGTGGTGTTCTTAAATATTTCCCAAAAGCAATTCGATACGTTTCTAAAGTAAGCTACATTGGGAATGAACAACATAACCCTAACACACCTTTACATTGGGATAGGTCTAAATCAAAAGATGAGTTAGATGCTTGTGTAAGACATTTATTAGACCATACAGAAAACCCAATAGATGATGATGGTATTTTACATTTAGGTAAATCAGCTTGGAGAATATTAGGTGCATTAGAAAAATTCTTAGAAATGCAAGATGAATAGTCTTTGTTTATAATTTGTTTATTATATTTGTCAAGTGAATGTTTTAGAGTTGTTTGCTGGTAGTTGTACTTTTAGTAAAGAAGCACAAAAATTAGGTCACAATACATTTAGTTCTGACTATCGTCAATTTGGTAACGTTGACTATGTTGTTGATGTATTTGACTTTGACATCTCTAAAGTTCCATTTAAACCAGACTTAATATGGGCGAGTCCACCTTGTACTTCTTTTAGCGTCGCAGCACTATGGAGACATTGGGATAAGCTGACACCAATAAGTGACAAAGCAAAGTATGGAGTCAAGATGGTACAAAAGACATTAGACATAATTAATGAATTTAATCCTAAGTATTGGTATATGGAAAACCCTAGAGGGAGACTCAGATCATTAGATGTAGTTAAAGATTTACCTAGAACAACAATATGGTATTGTAAATATGGTATGACTATGGCTAAACCAACTGATGTTTGGACTAATAATTTGTTTGATCCGATGTTCAATACGAGTGGGTGGAAACCTAGACTACAATGTTTTAATGGCAACAAAGATTGTCACCACGAAAAAACAGATCGTGAAGCAAAGAAAGTAAAACAAATGGGTATATCTCAAGTAAGTGGGAATCACAATAGAAGTATGTTACCAAAAGAATTATGTATAGAAATATTAAAACAAAGCAAATATGATTAAATTATTAGACAATTCCGAATGGAACAAAGATGAGTTAAAATTAAAAATGTATGATGATAGTTTTTATTATGGTTATCTAGGTAAAAACGCATTGTCATCAAGTAGTGCAAAACCATTATATAAATCTCCACACGCATACAAGAGATTCACTAGAGAAAATATAAGTGGGAACAAAGCGATAAGAGAGGGGAAGTTATTCCATACTTTGTTATTAGAAGAGGAAAAGATTCAACATAATTACTTATTTGTTGACTCAAGCACTAGAACAACAAAGAAGTTTAAAGATGCTGAATTAGATAATCCACACTTAGAAGTTATGACGAATAGAGAATTAGAATCTATGAGTTATTTAATTAGTACATTTGAATCTAACGTAGAAGCTAGTGAGTTTATGAGAAAAGGTGTAGCTGAGGAACCAGGGATTGATACTCTATTTGATTTTCCTTTTCGTGCTAAAGCAGATTATCTACGATCTGATATGATAATAGATATTAAGACAACTCAAACATTAGATGGTTGGGGTTACAAAGCAAAAAAAGTATATCATTATGATATGCAGGCGTACATATATACAAAAATTTTCCAAGTACAAAACTTTGTTTTCTTGGTTATAGATAAGAGTACAGGAGAGATAAAATCATTTCCTGTAACGCAAGAAACTTTAGATGGAGCAGAAAAGAAAGTACAAATAGCGTGTGAAACTTATAAAGATTATATGTATGACAAAACAAAGAGCATCAATCAATACCTTACAACAGAATATTTATAAAGAACAAATTAGTCAGAGTTATTATTTAACTCTAAGAGACTTAGTTGCAGGAGTATCGTATAAAGATTTAGTAGATGACTTGTATGAATTTGAACAAAAAGAAATGTATGAAGTTTGTGCAGGAATATTAAAAGCATTAAAATATGCAAAAGAGAAAACGTATAAACAAATAAAACTAGAATTAAACCAATATGAGTACAAACACGAACTTGACATTGTCACAAATAAAAATCTTAGTATCTAAGGATCTGAAGATTAACATTAAGAAAGATAGTAGAATAAGAAAGTATGTTTATGCTAGAGCAATTTACTTTAAACTATGTAAAGAGTTTACACACGCATCATTAGCAGAGATAGGTGAAAGCGTTAATAGAGAACACGCCACAGTTATTCACGGACTAGAGGTATTCAATATGATTGCTTTGTATAATGATACGATTATGGCTAGTTACAATAGGATAAGAAATGCTTTACTACAAGAGGGTAATCAAGCACTTAAAAGATATAGTGAGGTTCACTATTGGAGAATTAAGTATGAGGACTTACTTAAAGACCACGATGAACTTCTCCGCGCACATTTAGATTTAGAAAGAAAAGTAGATAACCACGAAATTTATGGGGAGAAAACCTAAGCAATATAAATACGTTAAACAAAACGATGGTCGTAAGAATAATGGTAGGAAGAAAGGTGTAAGAAATATTGATGTACTAGATGCAAATAGTTCATTGCGAGTTAATAAAGCTAAACGCAATAGAGCAACAATACATACACAAAATGCTATTAGTAAAGTGTTCGGATCACAAGAAGAGTTTTTTGAATCTACTGCAATGTTTGCTAAGAAAGGTTCTTTCCCACACGCAAAACTATTAATGGAATATGGTTTTGGTAAACCTGGCGATAGCGATGATGACAATCAAAAGAATGTTAACATCAATATAAAGAATTTATTTACTGGTAACGAAGAAGAGAACACAATTGATATAGATGAAGAAACCAAGTCTTAACCCAAAATATAATGCACTTGGAAATGACTCTAGGTATTTTGTAATAACTGGTGGTAGGGGTAGTGGTAAATCATTTGCAATAACTACATTCTTAGCGTTCCTAACGTTTGAACAAGGTCACAAGATACTATTTACTAGGTACACAATGATTAGTGCGTCTAACTCAATCATTCCAGAGTTCCTTGAGAAGCTACAACTATATGACATAATGCATCACTTTAGAATAACTAAAGATGAAATCTTAAACATAAGTACTGGTAGTTCAATAATCTTTAAAGGTATTAGAACAAGTGCTGGTAATCAAACTGCAGCACTTAAATCTATAAATGGAATTACTACTTGGGTTCTTGATGAAGCTGAGGAGATGACTAAGGAAGAGGACTTCGATAAGATAGACCAATCTGTCAGATCAAAAAATAAACCTAACAGGGTTATATTAATATTAAACCCTGCGACCAAAGAGCATTGGATATATCAAAGATTCTTTGCTAGTAAAGGTGTAAACACAAGTGTAAATTTATCTAACGACAATGTTACATATATTCACACAACTTTCAAAGACAATGAAGATAATCTTTCTGATTCATTCTTAATACAATTACAAGATATAAGACGTAGACGACCAGATAGATACAATCATCAAATACTTGGTGGTTGGTTAGATAAAGCTGAGGGTGTTATCTTCACTAATTGGAGAGTCGGTGAATTCAATGAGGAAGTAGATTCTATTTATGGTCAAGACTTTGGCTTCTCAATTGATCCGACTGTGCTTATAAAAGTTGGTGTTAGTAAAGCATTAAAGAAGATTTGGATAAAGACAATGTATTGCAAACCTGGTATGTCGACACAAGAAATTGGTGAATCAAATCGTAGGTATGCAAACGATGAGCTGATTATATGTGATAGTGCAGAACCTAGACTAATCAATGAACTTAAAGGGTATTGTAATATTAAACCAACTATAAAAAGGAAAGGTTCAATATTAACGGGTATAGCTTTATTACAAGATTATGATCTGATTGTAGATTCAAGTAGTATTGAAATGATTAAGGAATTAAATAATTATGTATGGCACGAAAGAAATACTAAGCCAATACAAAAGTATGACCACCACATAGATTCATTACGTTATTGCACACAATACTTTTTAGCCAACTCAAATAAGGGCGTGTACGTTATACGCTAAACTTAACAGGGTTCAATACGATTGGGTTCAACATAATGGGGTTATGCAAACCACCAAAGTAGTAGATAAGTCCAAGCAAAGACCATCAAACTCCAAATTATCGATATGATTATATATTTTACTCTTTTCATTGAGCTGATAAATATATATATTTTATTGTACATAAGTTGTATATAAGTTTGGTTTTTTATATCTTAGTAGCCTAATTAAAAACAATTACTATGAGAATTTATATATTACATACAACACATAATTTACAAGATTACAATGACCATCAAGTATTCACATCTTGGTCGGAAGCCATCAAAAAGTTTGATGAGATAAAAAAAGAAGCACGATCTGATGATAGCACTAGAGAAATTTATACTGATGAGTATGACGAATTTTATTTCGAGGGATCTGAGGGTAATGAAAAGATTTATATTACTGAGCATAATGTATATGATAATGAAAGATACGCTAGACAATGTAGCATTAGTGATGAGGGAATGAATGAGGGTTGGATAGATGAAGATACAGGAGTGTACTTCAAGTATAAAAAAGATGTTCTTAAGTACATTAAAGATTTAATGTTGAATACATATGAATCAGAGGGTGATAGCATATTTGATATTGACAAGTATAAAAAAGATGATGACATTGTTGATGTTGGATATGAACATTTCAATACTTATTGGACTTCTTGGGAATGTGAAACTGACTTACAATATAAGTTAGTCGATGGAGAATTAATAGAAGATTATGATTTTCAAGAGGAAGCAACAAGAAAGTTAAGAGACAAGATGGAACACGAAAGAGTCCAAAGATTAAGAGAACTAGGACAAATAAAATAATATGGGATATAACACACAATTTATCGGTCAATTTAGGTTAAGTAAAAACTTAGATGATGTATTGGTTAATAGGTTTAACGAACTACAAAATAAAAGACACGATCTGAATTCGTACCCAAGTAGATATAATCATTGGCATATTAAAAGACAATATGGTAATCAATATCTAGCGTGGAATGGTGGCGAAAAGTTTAGACATTATTTAGCTTGGCTTGACTTAGTATGCAAACAATATTTAGAAATGTGGGGAGTCACCTTGAGTGGCTTCGTTACATATATTGGAGAAGATAAATCTGACTATGGAGTTATTGAGTGCGTAGAGAAGATGAATCTACAAAATGGAATTAGTTATACTAAAATGTTAGTGTACAAATTATCTGAACCAAAATGGGATAGACAAACAATTGAAGATTCTATCAAAGAAGAACAAGGAGAGTATAAAGAAATAAGAAGATGGATAAAATGAGCAAACAAGATAACACTTACGTAATAGAGTTTCAAGAACTCAAGAAGTTTGAATATACTATTGAGGGTAAAGATAAAGCAGATGCATATAATAAATTTATGACAGAATATTATTATAGTATGAGAGATGTATCAGCAGATCCGAATTGTAAACAGTTAGGTTGCAAGTTTGAGCTGACTCATATATGGTTGATGACTAAATCTAAAAGCAATGTTAAAACACATTGCAAACAATGTGAATATGATAATCCAATAGATACATTGGTATTCTGTGAGTCGTGTGGGTTTCCTCTCGACCTTGATATAGAATATAAAACCTTTAATGGATTGCCAAACTTAATAGATAAAAAATGACAATAAACGAATCACTTATCAAGTATCTCCACGCTAGAGTTGAGAGATTATCTGTAAACTACCAAAAGCTAAAAAAAGAGAATCGTAAGCTGAGGGAAGAAAACACTAGACTTAATAGGTCTACTAAATTTAAATCAAGTTTATAATGGAAAATAAAATAATAACTATTGCAAACGTAATCAATCTAATAATGGCTATTGTATTTCTTACTTTAGCAATTATTGATCTGATACATCAAGGTAACTCGTATGGATATTTCTTTATGATATATCTAGCTACACTTTTAATAACGAAACTAATAAATAAATAATGGAAGGACTAATATTTTTAGCACCCGGATTTTTACTCGTAGTAATTCTACTTGTAGATTTCTATATTAACGAATAGTAATTCATTAAACATATTGGGTTCAACATAACAGGGTTCAACATAATGGGTTCAATACGATGGGGTTGATTAATTTCTTCCCCATTTTTTTTGTGCTTTCGTCAGCTTGAGGAATCAGATCAAGAAATTAAAGAGCATAAAAAAACCCCCTAAAGAA
>JGI24006J15134_10000249_pt1 | contig 36765 bp, 36 predicted proteins | sample LinPmetageLP53_FD_15134 | JGI IMG/M metagenome (IMG submission 15134)
AACAAACTTCCTGAAGGTCTTTCTATAGATATTCCTGATCATCAAATTATTGCAACCGCATTATATGTTCAAGAGCAAAACCCAAAGCGAAAAACCATTATGTTGTCTCGAGACATCAACTTTCGAGTTATTTCGGACTCTGTTGGAGTTCCATCAGAAGATTACATAACTTCACAAGTTGTCACAGACGCTGATAAGATATTTATGGGTCTATCAGACTTAGTTGTTGATGATGAATTAATAGAGCAGTTCTACGCCGAAGAAAAGATTATCTTCGACAAACCGTTCCAACGAGAAAGAAAGGTGATATTATATCCCAATCAGTTCATAATGCTTATCTCTTCATCCAATGAGAAGAAGACGGCTCTTGCCAAATATATCAATGAAACAACGCCTATTCAACGTGTGAACGACCATAAAAAGGAATTGTCGTGGGGTGTTATACCAAGAAACAAAGAACAGTCATTTGCATATGACCTTTTGTTCGATGATGAAGTTCCTCTAGTCTCCTTGATTGGACGAGCAGGATCAGGAAAGACTCTTATGGCTATTGCTGCCGGAATGGAGCAGTCTGTTGGACTAGGAAACAAGAAATATAATAAGATTGTTATATCTCGACCTGTGCAACCAATGGGAAAAGATATCGGATTCTTGCCCGGAGACATGAAAGAGAAAATGTTGCCATGGCTAATGCCAATACAGGATAACTTACAGACAATGATTGGAGACAAGGTAATGCTTGAAGCTTTCATTGAACAAGGAAAGATCGAGATCGAAGCTTTAACATATATTCGAGGAAGATCAATTAATAATGCGTTTATGATTATTGATGAAGCACAGAATTTGACAGCACATGAAGTCAAGACCATCATAACACGCGTAGGAGAGAACACCAAGGTAGTTTTAACGGGCGATATCGAACAGATAGACAACTTATACACCAATGAGACTTCCAACGGCTTAACGTACGCTGTAGAGCGTTTTAAAGAGTATGGCTTAGCTGGACATGTTACTTTCACAAAGGGTGAACGTTCCAGAATAGCGACTTTAGCATCAAAGATTTTATAATTGTAATATTGGAGAATACCTAAGTTAACAAAATAATTTGACAAAATATAATGAGTATGTTATAATACCTTTATAGTAAGGAGAAATAATGAGTTGGCTTGAGAACTCTATGAAAGAAGCAAAGAAAATGAAGGACCATTACAAGATGCAAGGTGTGGATATATTCATCAAGGACAAACTAACTGAAGAAATTGACGTTGACTTTGTCATAAGGTATATTTCTACTCGTCTGCCGGAACATCTGATGACCTCAATCGACATTATATATGTCGGACATTTTAAAATGCTTGTAGACAGAGAGGTAAGTGCCATCTATGAGGACGGAGCAATCTACGTGACAAATGAACAAGATTCTGAAATGGATATGATTGATGATCTTATTCATGAGATAGCCCACTCAAATGAGAAGAGATTCCAAGATTTAATTTACGGAGACGGTAAACTAGAAAAGGAATTCTTGTCAAAGCGCGTTGCTTTAAAGAACATAATATCTCGTCAAGAGAAAAAGTATAAGATACCAATCCATTTTGGAATAGATCCGACACATAGTGAGGCTATCGATGACTTTTTATACAAAGACGTGACTTATTCTGCTTTATGGCAAATGGTTCCCGGAATATTCCCATCACCATATGCTGCTACGTCACTTCGTGAATACTTTGCAAGAGGATTTGAAGAGTATTTTATGGGTGCACCTAGCGACCTCAAAGATATTTGTCCTATGCTATATTCAAAGATGTATAAATTACACAATATGGAGGAATAATGCATATATCATACTCAGAACTCAAACAATGGGCCGAATGTCCATGGAAACACAAACTTGTCTATCGAGACCGAATAAAGAAGTTTGTTGGAAATGAATACACAGCATTTGGTAGAGCTTTACACCTTTTGTGTGAAAATTTAATTGAAGATAAGATACAGGATGAAGAACAAGATGATTTTTTCGAGCTTGCTTTTGAGAAAGAGATCATGGATCTTATGACAAAAGAGGTTGAGCTTAATGAAAAGATGATTAATGATATGATTGAGCAAGCGAGAAATATATCTCCTAAGATCATTCCTCAAGTTGTAAAGTACTTTGACACTTATAAAGTTTTCTCGGTTGAAGAAAGACTTATGCTACCAATTAAAGAGTTAAAGGAATTGGGGTATGAGTTTAAGGGCTATATTGACTTAGTCCTCAAAACAGACGATGGTAAATATCATATTATTGATTGGAAGACTTGTTCTTGGGGTTGGGATGCAAAAAAGCGTTCTGATAAGTATATTACATATCAACTGACATTGTATAAGAAGTTTTTCTGTGAAAAGCACAACATTGATCCAAAACTTGTTGAAACACATTTTGCCCTTTTAAAAAGAACTGCAAAAAAAGATCATGTTGAGATCTTCCGTGTAACTTCTGGCCCAAGAAAGATCCAAAACGCAACTGAGCTCTTAGTTAAGGGCGTGAGAACCATAAACAGTGGGGTTCACTTTAAGAACCGAAACTCGTGTAAATATTGTGAATTCAAAAATACCAAGCACTGTCCGAGATAAAAAAATAAAAAAAACTTGACAAGCCTATTTTAACGTGTTATAATATTATTAAAAAGAGGTGACAATTGTCAAAAATAAAAGTGTTGACTTTGAGCGACCATCCCCTTTCTCCATCGGGAGTCGGAACTCAAACAAAATATGTGTGTGAAGCTCTTCTCAAAACGGGAAGATATGAAATTCTTAGTCTAGGTGGTGCAATGAAACATCAAGACTATAGACCAATTTTGGTCGAAGGATATGGAGAAGACTGGAAAATTATTCCTGTCGATGGTTATGGTAGTCAAGAAATGATTCGCTCTATCTTGAAAACCGAAAAACCTGATATATTATACTTTATGACAGACCCGCGTTTTTATGGCTGGTTATGGGAGATAGAAAATGAAATACGCCCACTTTGTCCTATGGTTTACTACCATGTCTGGGACAATTTTCCTACTCCTATGTTCAACAGGGGGTTTTATCTCTCTAACGATCATATCGCCACTATTTCTAAAGTTACTGATCAAATTGTTAAAGAGGCTGCTCCCGAAGTAGACAGAACATATGTACCTCACGCGGTGCAATCAAATATATTTAAACCTTTACCTGAAAGTGAAATCAAGACTCTAAGAAAACAGTCCTTGCCACCAGAAGATCAGGAAAAGGTCATTTTCTTTTGGAACAATCGAAATGCAAGAAGAAAACAATCTGGAACTCTTATTTGGTGGTTTAAAGAGTGGCTTGATAAGGAAGATGCACATGACAAAGCTTGTCTTCTGATGCACACTGATCCGAAAGATCCTCATGGTCAAGACTTAGAGATGATTATTCAAACACTCGAGTTAAGAAACAGACAGGTAATGTTATCAACAAATAAGATTTCTTCTGAACAATTAGCTTCAATGTATAACATGGTTGACTGTACGATTAATATTTCTGACGCCGAAGGTTTTGGTCTTGCTACACTAGAATCTCTTTCTTGCGGAACACCAATCATTGTTAATATGACCGGTGGTCTACAAGAACAAGTAACTGACGGTCATAATGAATTTGGAATAGCAGTTTATCCAACCGCAAAAGCTATTATTGGTTCGCAACAAGTTCCTTACATATATGAAGACCGTATAGGAAAAGCTCAGTTTCACTCAGCATTGAGTAAAATATATAAGATGTCAAAAGAAACTAGAAAACAATTGGGCCTTGAAGGTCGTGACCACGTTCTGAAAAACTATAACTTTGAGAACTTTGGAAAACAATGGGTTGATCTGATGGATTCAGTGTATGAAAAGAAAAAAACAAGACCAAATGTTAATTTGATTCGCTTTAAGGAGGTTGCATGAAGAAGAAAATATTTATAAAAGGTCCCGTACTATCACAAAGTGGATACGGAGAACAGTCTAGACANGCCTTGAGGGCATTAAAGAGTCGAGAAGACTTATTTGATATATATATACACCCTATTTCTTGGGGAAAAACTGGATGGATTTGGCAAGAAGACGATTTTAGGAATTGGATGGACTCTCGGATTACCGAGACTCAAATTTTACTACAACAAAAAACTTTACAACCAGATATCTCCCTACAAATTACAATACCAAATGAGTTCGAAAGGCTTTGTCCAATAAACATTGGATATACTGCTGGTATTGAAACTCATAAATGCTCTCCACAGTGGTTACCTAAGTGTAACGAAATGGATAAAATATTAGTGGTTTCAAATCATGCAAAAACATCATTGACAGACACAGTGGCAGAAGCAATAAACGAACAAACGGGTGAAAGCTTTCCTTATCGATGTGAGAAACCTGTTGAAGTTGTATGGGAAAACACACCAAGGCACAAACCAGAGGAAACAAATGGATTCGAACTACAATATGATAATAACTTCCTTGTTGTATCCCAAATGGGACCAAGAAAGAACTTTGAAAACACCGTCAAATGGTTTGTTGAAGAATTTATCGACCAAGAGGTTGGTCTCGTTGTTAAAACAAATATTCGCTCAAATTGTCTAATGGATTATCAAGCAACTGATAATACCCTTAAGAATATGCTTATAAACTACCCAGAACGCAAATGCAAGGTTTATTTGCTTCACGGAGACCTAAGTGCTGGTCAAATGACTGGGCTTTATAGGAACCCCAAAATAACCGCTTTAATAAACATTTCACATGGTGAAGGTTTCGGTCTTCCAATGTTTGAAGCAACAAGAGAAGGGCTACCAGTTGTTGCAATCGGTTGGTCAGGTCAACTTGATTTTCTTCATAACAATGGAAAGGACTATTTTCAAAAAGTTGATTTTACAATGCAACCCGTCCAAGCTGAGGCTGTTTGGAATGGTGTTATTGAAAAAGACTCTATGTGGGCATTCGCAGAACAAGGTTCTTTTAAGATGACTTTAAGAAAAACCTTGAAGAATATCGACAAATGTAGAGAGACCGCGAAGGAATTACAAGACATCGTTAATAAAGACTTTGATGATGAACCATTACATAAAATATTTGTAGATGCTATTTTGGGTTTTGATTCCTCTATGTTGGAACCTGAAGAAGAAACGGTGATGGAGTTTGAATGAATAAAATAGTTTTTTTGGCTGATTTCTTTGTAAATGAAATACAAGGAGGAGCTGAAATCTACGATGATATTTTAATCTCCTGCTTGAAGCAAAGAGGCGTAAAGGTAGTTACATTTAAATGCTCTGAGTTTGGAAACAAACACTTGGAGCTTTATATTAAAAGTGGTTTTTCACTTATTGTTTCTAATTTTGTAAGCCTAAACAATAGTGTTAAAAAGAGACTGGAGGTTTATTCTGATCGTTATGTAATTTTAGAACATGATCACAAATACCTTTCAACAAGAAACCCTGCTGACTTTAAGAATTTCAAGGCCCCTCCAAAGGCTATTGTCAACAAGAGTTTTTATGCATCAGCTAAAAAAGTGCTATGTCAAAGTATAAAACACAAGGATGTTTTACAAAGTAATTTGAATATAGACAATGCTGTTTCGTTAGGGTGTTCCTTATGGTCCAAAGAAAGCCTAGACATTATAAGAAACTCAATAACAACAAAGAACAACAAAGCTTTTATATTAAATGATCGCAATCCGATAAAAGGCAAGGATAAAGCTGTGGCGACCTGTAAGAACAAAAATATAGAGTTCGATTTGATTGATAAAAAACCATACAAGGACTTTATAAGTACATTAGGACAATATGAGAGGTTCATATTCTTTCCAACCACACTAGAGAGCTTCTGTCGAGTAGTTGTTGAAGCCAGAATGCTTGGCTGTAAACTTATGACGAACAACCTTAATGGCTGTACTTACGAAGAATGGTTTGCTAAATATAAAGGCGAAGAGCTTATAGAATACGTCGACTCTCAAAGAGAAAGGGTGGTTGATGATATCTGTAGTGCTCTTTTTTCAATTAAGGAGACCAAAGAGGGAGATATCACGGTTATTTTGAATTGTTATCGCCGACCCTACAATCTCCAGATGCAAATTGAGGCAATAAGAAAGCAAAGTGTCAAACCTGTTCAAATCTGGCTTTGGATAAACTATCATGAAGACAATAAAGACTTTGATCCAACGACTCTCGATGTAGATAAAGTATTCAAGAATGATTATAACTGGAAGTTCTATGGCAGATTCGCCGCTGCACTGTTAGCAGACACAGAGTATGTTGCAATGTACGACGACGACACCGTGCCGGGTCAAAACTGGCACAAGAATTGTTTAGAGACTATGAATACTCACGAAGGTATTCTTGGCTCTGCTGGTATTATCCTCAAGGGAAAACAATATATTCAACACGATAGATGTGGATGGCCAACAAACAACTCTGAAACCACTGAGGTCGACCTTGTCGGTCATTCTTGGTTCTTCAAACGTGAATGGTTAAGATACCTCTGGCAAGAGAAACCTGTTACTTGGGACAACGGAGAAGACATACAATTTGGCTTCATGGCTAAAATACACGGTGGAATACCAACCTATTGCCCACCACATCCAGCGGATGACAATACAAAGCACGGTTCTATACTTGGTAATGAGCTTGGTATTGATGATAAAGCTACATCAACAAACAAAGCGGTATCTCATCAAGCATTCTTTTCTGAAAGGGACTCATGCGTCCAAGAAGGGCTTAGAAAAGGCTGGAAAACTGTTAGGGGCATTAAGCTGTGAAGAATTTTACAAAAGCGTTTGATTCCTTACTAGGTAAGATTAAGAATAAAGAAAATTTTGCATTTACAAGGTTCTCTGACGGAGAATTGTTTATCATGCAAGATAAAACCGTTGTATTGGCCGACAACCATTACATCACAGGAAAGATAAAAGGGTCCAATCGATACACAAAAGAAGAACATAAAGAATTCTACCCAAAAAAACACCAGAAATACAGAGAGAAACTCATACAATGTTATATGCATAACCAAGATGGATATTACAAAGGTATTTGTACCTCTACCGATGGTCATGTAGGAAAAGAGAATTTTGATTGGATGATAAAATTTCATGGTGGAGATCATAATAATTTGACTTTTTCCAACTTACTTATCAATGCTAATTATTCAAGATTTGTGGAGGAGATGGTTCCTCTTTTTTCTAATAGAAACCTCATATACATTGCCAATGAAATGGCGGATCTCGATATGCTTCCTTTTGAGATAAGTAAAAAATTTGAGATAGGTTCCAATTGTATGATAAACAACTTCGACACATCAGAAAAGGTAGCCACATATATTAGAGAGAATAATATAAGAGATCACATTATTTTATGTTCCGCTGCTTCGTTATCAAATTATATCATCCATGATTGCTATAAAGAGAATCCAAACAACACTTTTTTGGATATTGGTTCTTGTCTTAACCCATTATTAGGCCTAGAAGGTTGGAAATACACTCGAGGGTATTTAACCAGTTATTGGCTTAACTCACGTAGCCCATTTGGAAAGCAGGAAGACATATGGAGTTAGTGAAATGCGAAGAAAAATATTGGGAAGCCATAAGACAATTAAGAAATATGGATGGGGTAAAACAAGGCTTTATCCAACAAGAAGAAATCAGTGTCGATAGACATAATCATTATATGAAAAAAAATAATGATTTTTTTTACATTTGTGTTGACAAGAAAGAATTTTTAGGGTATACTGGTATTATAGATAGGGACATTCGTGTCGCAACTCATCCAAAGCACCAAAAGAAAGGAGTCGCTTCGTTTATGATTAATGAAGTAATGAAAATACACCCCAACGCTTATGCAAAAGTAAAGATAGAGAATGAAGCAAGTCTCCGACTTTTCAAGACCTGTGGTTTTGAGAAGAAATATTTTATATTGGAGAAAAAAGATGAGACATAATCCGTTTGATATAGTTACGATGTTTGAAGAAACAGTCGCTGATTATACTGGCGCACCATATGCTGTATCAACAGACAATTGCACAGATGCTTTACTCATCTGTTGTGAGTATTTAAAGGTCGAAGACGTAACGATACCTTCTAAGACCTATCTTTCAGTCCCTCAATCTATTATGCATGCTGGTGGAACCGTTAAGTTTAGAGATTATCTCTGGAATGGTGTTTATCAACTTGAACCATATCCTATTTGGGATGCAGCAAAGCGCTTAACATCGGATATGTATATTCCGGGTTCTTTTATGTGTCTTTCTTTTCACATCAAGAAACATCTTAAGATTGGGAAAGGTGGAATGATATTGACAGATAATAAAGACGCTGTAGAATGGCTCAAAAAGGCTCGATATGAAGGCCGAGGAGTTGTTAAGTACCATGAGGACAATATTCAAATAAACGGTTATAATGCGTACATGTCGCCTGAATCTGCTGCTCGTGGTTTAATGCTAATGCAAAACTATCCCGAGCATGTTGCCGATCTTCCTGAGGAGCCTTATTATAGAGATCTTCGTAACTTTGACTTGTTCAAAGATATAGAGGTGGTAAAATGAGAAAAGATATTGCTATGCTGGTAGACACAAACTCAAATTATTCTGATATATGGGAACCTTGCTTCTCTAGAATGAATAAATATAACACTGGTGTTAAGACATATGTTTTCACCGACAAAGCAGACAATATACCACAAGAGTACATTCCAGTTTTGTATGATAACACCGCTTCATATAGAAATCAATTGCTGTCGTGCTTGAAGCAAATCTCAGACAAATATATTATATACACTAGTGAAGATTACATTCTTTATGATTTTGCTCAACACGATGAGATAGAAAAAGTTGCTAATTTGCTAGACGAAACCGAATATAGTTTCTGCAAGTTTATAAAAGGACCTGAAAGAACCTCTCACCTGAGAGATAATATTTATATTATTGATAGCCAAGATAATAACTTTTTTGCTCAACAAGCCAGTATTTGGAAAACAAGAGACTTTGAAAAGGTATTTGAAGCAGCACCTTCTGAAAATACAAGAATGCAGCACGAGCCCGGAGGTTCCGCTATATGTAGGGAACTAGGCTTATCAGGAATACAATACTATTCGGATACCAAAAAAAGAGGTATTCACCATTATGATTCTGAAATATACCCTTGTATCGCTACAGCTGTTGTAAAGGGTCTGTGGAACTTGAGCGAATATCCAATAGAGATGAAAGAAGTTGTAAAAGAATTTAAAATAAACTGCAATGACAGAGGATGGAGATAAAAATGAAAGTAGACTTTAACTGGATGCATGATTGTAACTGGGGTGTTGTTCCGTATGTACAAAGAACCCTTAACGAATGTGGAAATGATAGTTCTGAAAATGTCTTGATGAACGGAGCTGCTTGGCTTTATGAAAAAAGTTTAAGAGATAAGTATAAGGATTATAAAAGAAGATGTCTATTGGCATTCTGGAGTCCTTGTGAATTTACAAGCCAAGAAGGAAAGTATCATTTTGATGACTATGAATTCTTCACAGAAGTATATTGTGTATGTCCTTTTACTTGCAAATTTATGAACGAATATTTTGGTTACGAGAAATTTAGATATGTTCCTTATATGTTTACAAACCGTTCCGTTCAAGAATTTGGAAATTATGATGCTGATTGTTCATGGATGGGTTCAATACATGGACAAGACCATATATCAGCCATAGAGACGATGATAAAGTTTGAATATAAATTCTTAACATCACAAAGAAACACTTGGATGAGACATCCGTATGAATTTGATAAATGCACCCATGTCTTTTTACCCAATGATGAAAAGCTACTACAGTTAAGTAAGTGTAAATCATCACTTTCTTTCAATATGATTTATATGAGTCCATCATCTAAGAAGAACAACTTTCAAGCTTTTGAAAAGTTTGATGAAGGTATTATGCCTCAACTCAAAGCTAGAACATTTGAGATTGCAAGTTGCAAATCTTTATTGTTGGTAAAAAAAGATCCTTGGAACTTGGTTGAAGACTTTTTCGAACCAGAGAAAGAGTTTGTCTATTTTGAAACTTTTGATGAACTTGAAGATATCATTCGTGATGTGTCCAATAACTTTGATAAATATGAAGGCATCGTAGAGGCAGCATATCTAAAGAATCAGAATTATTCTGTTGAAAACATATATCGTTATATAAAAGAAGACGATAAAAATTTAATCACTTGGAGAAATAAAAATGTTTAAAAATAAAAAAGTATTGGTTACCGGTGGCACTGGTTTAGTAGGCCGAGAGCTTGTAGAACTACTGGTCAATAGAGGGGCCGATGTCACATCTGTCTCTTTGGATGAAAATAACTTAGATCCCGAATGGGGCGCGAAGTATGTAAAATTAGATCTTCGCTCACGAGAGAACTGCTTTAAAATTTGTCATGGTATGGACTATGTTTTTCATATAGCCGGCATTAAAGGATCACCAGTTGTGATGAAGAAATTTCAATATCAGATATTTAGAGATTTCATCATGTTAAACACAAATATGATTGACGCAATCTATAGTACACCTACTGTAAAATGGGGCCTATATACGAGTACTATTGGAACCTACGGACCAGCTAGGACATTTAAAGAAGACGATCTCTGGACACAAAACCCTTCACCGAATGACTGGTACGCAGGTTGGTCAAAAAGAATGGGAGAGGTTCAAATAAACGCTTATGATGAACAATATGGGCAACCAAAAATGTCTATCATCAAGCCTGCAAATATCTATGGTAAGTTTGACAACTTTGATTTGAGAACCTCAACATTAATACCATCGTTAACAAGAAAAGTATCAGAAGCAACAGATTCTGTTGAAATTTGGGGTACAGGTACAGCTGGGAGAGATATAATTCATGCAAGAGATGTTGCTGGAGCTGCAATATTCGCTGTAGAAAACAAAATCTCTGAGCCAATGAATGTTGGAAACGGAAGAACGTTTACAATCAAAGAAACCATTGAAGCCTTAATAAAAGTATCAGGTAAGGACTTAGCAATAACTCATGACTTGACAAAGCCAACAGGGGACCAATTTAGGGTTCCTGTTACCGATAGGCTAAATGGCTACGGTTTCTACCCTTCACTCACACTAGAAGAGGGTCTAAAAGACACATACGAATGGTATGAGCAAAATGGCCCAACAACAGGAAGATTCAATCCTTATCACTTAGGAGAAAATAATGATAAATAAAAAATTCTTAAAACAATTCGTTAGAGAGCAAGATGCTTTTTCTAGAATTGACTTAGTTCTGGCAATATCAGAACAACGTTCAAGAGGAATCTTGGCTAAAAACTCATGGTACAAAGAGCTATATGTAGATCCTAATGTTGATATCGTCAATAGTCACCCTCAAGTTCATCAACAAGTAAGGCAAGAGCTTTATGATTTTTTGGAATTGCTGTCAAAAAATGATACAAAGAATATGCTACAAGTAGGGTTAGGTCATTGGGGCTCTACTCATTTTGTCCTAAGCTTGTTTTTGGATCAAATAACAACTATTGAATATGATAAAGAATTTGTTGAAAGATACAAGAATGAAATGGATGGAGATTTTGAAACCCTAATCCAAGGAGATTCTACTTTGATTCATAAAAATATTGATGGCTTATATGATGCTGTTTTTATTGATGGTAATCATTCATATGAGTATGTCAAGAAAGATCTGGAAAATTATTGGTCAAAAGTAAAAGACGGTGGTATCATCGCTTTGCATGATGCAAACTTTGAAGGTGAAAGATACGGAACTCCTCGAGTCTTGAGAGAGAGTGGTTATAAGTGGAACTTCATATCACATTCAAAAGAGGTTGGTATCGCTTATCTAATTAAGGGGCAAGAATGAAAAAAAATATGCTTATTTGCGGCGCTGATGGCCTTATAGGAAAAAGTGCTCTAGAATATTTCAAAGAAGAATATGATATTACTGCGACTTTATTTAGCAAGCCTGAACCTCAAAGAGGTCGAACAGAAGGTATAGAGTATGTATCAGTTGACTTAAGAGACGAACAGCAGGTAATAAACCTCTTTGAGATGAAACACTTCGATGTAGTGCTTCAAGCAGCTGCAACAACTACTGGTGCAAAGGATGTAGTAGAAAGGCCTTATGTTCATGTCACAGACAACACAGTGATGAATGCTTGGATATTCAGAGAGGCGATGAGAACTTCGGTAGGTCACCTTCTATTTCCTAGTTGCACAGTTATGTACCAACCAAGAGAGTATGCGCAATCAGAGGATGACTGGAGTCCATTAGATGAAATATATCCCGCTTACTTTGGTGTTGGGAATATGAAAGTTTTTAACGAAAAAATGTGTGATTTCTATTCGAGAATAGGCGAAACAAAGTTCACAGCCTTTCGACACTCAAATGTCTATGGTCCTTATGATAAATTCGACTTAGATAAGTGTCATGTTGTACCTGCGTTCATAAACAAGGTAATAAATGCTGATAGTGTTTTGGAGATATGGGGTCAAGGAAAGGCTTCTCGAGATATCATTTTCATAGACGACCTTATTGATTTTATAGACAAATGTATCCAGAACCAAACAAGCAAATATGAACTGTATAACTGTGGAGCAGGACAAGCATATCCGATATTAGACTTAGCAAAGATGATTATGACTATCAATGATAAAGAGCTTGAATTTAAATTTGATCTTACAAAGCCTGATATTCCAACAACAGTGATATTAAACTGTGATAAGGCAAATAAAGAACTAGGATGGAAACCAAAAACAAGAGTGGAAGATGGTTTAGCAATAACAAGCGAGTGGTATAAGCAATATGCAAGATGATATAGTAATAATACAAGACAAATACTTTGAAGAGCGTGGAAACATCTATACAATTTATGACAAGAGGAAAGTACCAGAGATATGTAATTTTGTACAAGATAAAATTTCCAAATCTTTTCAAGGAGTTATTCGAGGGTTTCATGGAGATAATAGCACATGGAAATTGATAACTTGTCTTCATGGAAGAATAAAGCTTGTAACATACAATATAGATAATGATGATAAGAATGTGTATTACCTAGACGCAGATGACCCAGAAACAGTCTCAGTATTAATAGCACCAAGGACACTGAATGCTCACCAATGTCTCAGTGATACTTGTACCTTTTATTACAAATGGAGTGAATTCTACACAAAACCAGAAGATCAATGGAGTGTTCACTATAATGACCAAGATATTAAGCCTGAATGGAATGAAGAATATCATCATATAATCTCAAAGAGAGATTTAAGCTCTCAAACGCTAAAGGAGTTAAAGAAAAATGTCAACAGCTAAAGAACTAATAGAATTTGAAGAAGATATAGCAAAAGAATATGAAGCGGGTAAAATCAAAGCACCTGTGCATTTACGCAATGGAAACGAACAACAGTTGGTAGATATTTTCAATCAATTACAAATTTCTAATGAAGATTATATCTATTCAACTTGGGCAAGTCATTTGCACGCTTTGCTAAAGGGTATACCAAGCGATAAAGTGAGAAATGATATATTGGAAGGTCGCTCAATAACCCTACATTACCCAGAACATAACTTTTTTAGCTCTGCGATTGTTGGAGGTATCTCTCCAATAGCTGTAGGAACCGCATTGGCTCTAAAAATGAGCGAGAAGAACAGTCGAGTGTATTGTTTTCTAGGAGATATGGCCTTTAGAACTGGCATTTCTCATGAGTCTATCGTTTATAGTATTTCAAATGATCTACCGATTACATTTGTTGTGGAAGATAATGGAAAGTCTGTAGGAACACCAACAGAAGAATGTTGGGGTAAAATACCTACAAAAACAATGTTTGAGGTGTACGACAACCTGTCATCACAAACAAAAACATCAATTCTTTATTACAAGTATGAAATGAGCTATCCTCATTCTGGTACTGGTGTTTTTGTTGAATTTTAATTATGGAGTTAAGAAGTGAATTATAAAAAAGAAGTATACAAGGGAATGGAGCTGTTAAATCAGCATCCAAAAACAATCTTTATGGGACAAGCAATAGAGTACAAAGGCACGGCCTTGACACATCAGGTAAAAAACTTTCCAAAAGAAAAGTTACTTGAATTACCAGTTGCAGAAGAATTTCAAGCAGGTGTCGCTTTGGGATTGGCTTTAGAAGGTTATATTCCTGTTTCGATGTATCCGAGAATGAACTTTATTATCTTGGCAATGAATCAGATAGTTAACCACTTAGATAAATGGGAAGCAATGTCAATGGGGCAAAGTAGACCCAAGGTCATAATGAAAGCGGTTGTTGGTTCTGAATTCCCTTTAGATCCGGGACATCAACATAAGGCCAACTACACAGAATGTTTTAGAAGTGCTTGTACAAATATTGATATTGTTGAGTTATTATACCCTCATCAAATCTTACCGGCTTATGAAAAGGCGCTAAATGGGACAAGATCAACACTTATTATAGAGCACGGCGATTTATATAACTTATAGGAGATAAAAAATGAAAAGAATAGAATTTGGAGAATTGAAAATTGGACCTGTTGCAAAACAGAATTTAATGGATGTTTGTGAGACAAACTGGGCATCTGCTGGCCCAAAAGTAAAAGAACTACAGGAAAGGTGGTCGAATTTGTTTGAATATGACAGAAGCATAGCTATGAGCTCCGGAACAGATGGGTGCATAAACTCATGCCTTGTTCTCTATGATTTGAAGAACGCAAAAAGAAATGTAAGCGAAGTAATAGTACCTGCTCTCTCTTTCATAGCAACATCCAACGCAGTAAGAGCAGCTGGTTTGGTACCTAAATTTGTAGATGTGAAGAAAGAAACTCTGAACATCGACGAAACTAAAATAGAAGAGGCAATCAATGAAAACACTGTTGCTATCCAAGTAGTGCACACAATGGGTCGAATGGCCGAGATGGATGTTATCTGTAAAATAGCTGAAAAACATAATTTAGTAATTATTGAAGATGCTTGCGAGGCTCACGGGGCTAAATATAAAGATAAATTTGTAGGACACTGGGGTGATATGTCTATATATAGTTTTTACGTTGCTCATCTGGTGTGCTGTGGTGAAGGCGGTATGGTCTCTACAAATGACAAAGAAATAGGAGACTTGCTTTTTTCGACTCGCTCTCACGGAAGACCATTCAACTCAGTATACTTTGATCACCAAAGGACCGGCCTAAACTCAAAAATGAATGATCTAGAGGCTTCCATAGGTCTAGAAGCTATCGGAGTATTTTGGGATACCTTTTGGACTCGACATGCCTCTATAAAGACTATGAGGAATAGCTGTCTAGGTTATGAAGATGTTGCATGGTTCTCTGAAGAAGATGAGGGNAATATAAACTGTCCGCACGGTTTTAGTATCACTTGTAAGAAAGAAGGTGCTATTGAGATTGTCAAAGAAACTCTGGACAAGTACAATATCCATCATAAAAGAAATTTTGGTTGCGTTCCCACCCAACATAGAGCATTCGCAGACATGGGACACAGCCTTGGAGACTTTCCCGAAGCAGAATGGGTTGGTATGAATGGCGTACATATTGGTTGCCATCAATACCTTTCTGGAGAAGATATAGAAAGAATATGCAAAGCTTTGACCGAAGCATTACAGAAATGTAGAGAATTAAAAAAGGAGACAAAATGAAACAACGAAAATATTTACCAACATTATCTGAACTGATAGACCGTTTATCTATCGCACAATTGAAAGAAGTGTTTATCACCGAACACAAACAAGAATACGCAGAAGAAATCTCTGACATTCTGCATGATATAGATCTTTTGTTATCTGATAAAGAGCTAGTATTAGACGCCAAATCTATCAGAGCGATTGTCGTCTTATCTCAGATGAATTTGCATATATGGCACAACGAGTCTAACTACCGAAAAGGAATCAAAGACGGTAACAATCTTGAATTAACTCACGGTTTAAATGGTATAAGAAATACTTCAAAGAACAAGATTCAAGAAGTAGCCGGAGGTAGAAAAGATTATAAGATTGATTGTCTTGCTGCTGAGTTTAAAGAATGGGAGATAAGCTGGGATGAGTAAGATTTTGGTAATAGGAGATGGATGTACAGATGTATATGTATATGGTCGCTGTGAAAGATTAGCACCAGATGCTCCTGTGCCTGTATTTATCCCCCTTTATCAAAAAACAAATTTAGGAATGGCTGGAAATGTTTACCAAAATATCGTCTCACTAGGAATACCAGCAATTCTAAAAACATCTTCTAATACAGTTGAAAAAAGAAGATATGTACACGAAGAAACAAACCATATGTTTTTAAGAGTAGACTCCGGAGAAGAGACTGTTGCGAGGATAAGAGACCTTGAAGCTGAATTTCTTTCTAATTTTGATCTTGTGATTATCTCAGATTATAATAAAGGTTTTCTTTTAGAGCAAGATATTCAATTTATTTGTGAGAATCATAATATGGTCTTCATAGATACAAAAAAGAAGTTAGGAGAGTATTGCAAAGACTGTACCTTCATAAAAATTAACAAGAATGAACATGAAGCTTCAAAGCAATTTATAAAAAAAACAAGTTGGGCTCAAAAGAAGGTTATAACTACGTTAGGTTCTAAAGGTTGTAGTCTAAATGGCAAGTTATATCCTGTCGAAAAAGTTGAAATAAAAGACTTGTGCGGAGCAGGAGACACTTTCATAGCTAGTTTAAGTGTAAACTATCTAAAAACTAAGGATATAGGTGAAGCAATGGCTTATGCAAATAAGTGTTCCACACAAGTGGTACAGATGAAAGGAGTTAATACTGTAAATGAAATTTGATAAATATTATGAACATTACTTATCACTACACCAGAACTTATGGTGCCGTAGACTGCATGTAATAGGACAGGTAGCAACATTATTATATATTAGTTTTATATTTTATTCGGGCTATTGGTGGGCGCTTTTGCTGACACCATTTATTATCTACCCTTTTGCTTGGTCTGGGCATTACTTTTTTGAAAAGAATGAACCTGCGGCATTTAGTAATCCGTGGAAGGCCAAAGCAGCTGACTGGGTAATGTTATTTCAATGGATAAAAGGAGAAATAAAAAGATGAATATTTTAATTACTGGAGGAGCCGGATACATTGGTAGCGAACTGGTTTCTTTTTTACTAGAGCGAGACTACCAAGTAAGGGTCGTTGATACCTTAGAATACGGACCAGAATCTCTTCTGAGATATGCTGGGTATGAGAACTTTGATTTTGATCTTATAGATGTTAGGAGATTAGATCTTTTGGAGCAATACCTGAATGAAGCTGATGTTGTAATACCTTTGGCTTGTTTGGTTGGTTTTCCATTATGTGATCAAAGACCTCGCGAAGCAGTCGAAGTTAACTTTGATGTCAATAAGTGGATAGCTGAGAACAAAAGACCTGAACAGATATTAATATATCCGTGCACCAACTCTGGCTATGGAGTGAGTAAAGATGGTTCAGTCTGCACTGAAGAGTCTCCTTTGAATCCTGTCTCTCTTTATGGAAAGACAAAAGTAGATGCGGAGAAAGTCTTTCAAGAGACTGAGGGATGTTGTACGTTAAGACTTGCAACTGTATTTGGCCCATCATCCAGAGCAAGGACAGATTTACTGGTAAACAATTTTGTCCTACGCGCGATAAAGGATAGAGTTCTTGTGTTATATGAATGTGAATTTATGCGTAACTATGTGCATATCTGGGACATTTGCAGAGTCTTTTTATTCATCATTGATAACTGGAGCGAGTGTAAGAACCAAACTTTTAATGTTGGAAATGATAGCATAAATATGAACAAACTTCAACTAGCTGAGAAGATACAAGAGTACATTCCTCTGGAGATAATAAAAGCAGAGTTTACACAAGACCCAGATAAGAGAGACTACATTGTCAGCAGTCAAAAGATATATGACATAGGTTTTAAATGCAAATATGATTTAGATGATGGTGTAAAACAAATGATAAAAGTTTATAAATTAATCAACAGGCCGTGGTATGCAAACTATTAAAAAAATATGGGTAAATGGGTGTTTTGATGTTCTTCATAGAGGACATATTGAGTTATTAAGGTTCGCGAAGAATCAAGGAGACTATTTGGTGGTTGGAATAGACAGTGATCAAAGAGTCAAGCAAAACAAAGGGTTTAAACGTCCGATAAATACCCAAGAAGACCGCAAATATTTTCTTGAGGCCATTAGCTATGTTGATGAAGTAACTGTCTTTAACGATGACTCTGGGCTTATAGAAAGTATAAAGAAGCATTCACCCGACTGTATGATAATTGGTTCTGATTGGAAAGGTAAAAAAGTAATAGGTTCAGAACACACGAGAAGTTTGGTCTTCTTTGATAGAGTAGGAGAGTACTCAACAACTAACATATTGGAGAAAAAATGACATATGTATTTGATATAGATGGTACTATCTGTACCAACACACAAGGTGACTACAATACTGCACAACCTTATATAGAAAGAATTAATACCGTTAATAAACTATATGACGAAGGGAATGTAATTGTATTTTTAACAGCAAGAGGTATGGGTCGAACCAAGAATTGTAGAGAAACTGCTCGAGCTTTGTTCTATGATATAACAAAAAAGCAGTTGAAAGAGTGGGGTGTAAAATACCATGAATTATATTTGGGAAAACCTTCTGGAGATATTTATATTGATGACAAAGGAGAGAGAGATGAAAACTTCTTCAACACAAGAGATTAACTTTGTTCCAAAAGGATGGGGATTTGAAAAGTGGATACACAACTCTGATAAATACTGCGGGAAACTTCTTTATTTCGTAAAGGGTAAGAGGTGCTCTTGGCATTATCATAAACTTAAAGACGAAGTCTTCTATGTACAATCCGGCAAGATAATTGTATACTACTCTGAACAGGACGATATGAGTAAAGCTAACGTAACTATTTTAGAAGCTGGGGATAACTTCCATGTATATACCGGCTTGAGACATAGGATGGAAGCCCTAGAAGATACGGAACTATTTGAGTTTTCAACTCAACACTTCGACAGTGATAGTTACAGAATAGAGAAGGGAGACTAAATGAAATTAGTGGTAATAACTGGTTGTTTGGGCCTCATCGGCTCTCATGTGACTAAAAAATGTCTTCTTAAGGGTTGGAAAGTGTATGGGATAGATAAGTGTACATACGCAGCAAATACAAATCTTTTGGATGACTTTAAAATGTATGAGAACTTCACATTTGTCAAAGAAGATATAGTTGAACTTGACTACCTTCCTCATTGCGATTATGTTATAAACATAGCAGCAGAATCTCATGTGGGTAATAGCATTATAGATAGTCATGATTTTATTCATTCAAATGTAGTCGGTGTTAAAAATCTCTTAGACCTTATAAGAAGAAAGCCAAAGAATGTAGAAGACCAGCCAATATTTTTTCATTTCAGTACTGATGAGGTGTATGGAGACATAACAGAGGGTGAACATATCGAGACAGATGTGCTAAGACCATCTAACCCATATTCAGCTTCCAAAGCCGCCGCAGATATGTTTATTCTTGCTTGGGCAAGAACTTATGATATGAAATACGTGATTCTTCGACCAACAAATAACTATGGAATTGGACAATACCCAGAGAAGCTTATACCAATATGCGTTAAGCACCTTATGAGAGGTAAGAAGATACGACTTCATGACGCTGGAGAGCCGGTAAGAAACTGGCTACATTCAGATGATACTGCTTCCGCTGTTATTAAAATAATAGAGTCGGGAGCTAGTAATCAGATCTATAACGTAGCTGGTGGTTTCGAACAAAAGAATATTGACACTGCTACACAAATTTTAGATTGTTATCTTGGCAAAGACAAATACAACCTTGATAGATACCTAAATCTTGAGTTTAAACGACTCGGACAAGATGTTAGATATGCATTAAATGATGACAAGCTAAGAGCGTTAGGGTGGAAGCCTGAACGAGTATTTAAAGATGAACTACTTGGAATAGTAGAGTATTATAAAAAGAATTTCAAATGGTAACAAAAAAGGAGTAAACAATGAAATTATCAGATCAAGCAATGGGAGCTATAATGATGGCACTACAGAAATCACTTCTAGAACAAACGGATATCGTTCCTGTTCTAAAAGGGTTCGATTTAGAACTTATGGATGATGGGACTCTTCTCGTGAAAAACCCGCCAACTGTAAAGGCCAAAACAACACCAGTAATCTTAACAGGGAAAGAGTAATGCCGAGGTATGTCTACGAATGCTCTGTTTGTGATGGACAATTTCAAGTTCATCATGGGATGAGTGAGGAACAAGAGAAGTGTGAGTTGTGTGGCGAAACAAAGATTCACCGCATACCTCAAATGACTTACGTTCAAAATAAACAGACACAATCGGCTCAAAGAGTAGAACAAGCAATTGAGGAGAATCGAGAGATTCTCAAACAAGCTTCAAAAGAAGCAAAGGATAATATGTATGACGGTTAATATAGCTCTCATAATAGCTCTTCTAGCGTCCGTAGGTATCAATATTTTCGGGTTTTGGTACGTGCGAGACATATTGGGTAGGCTTACTTGGATAAGTCAAAATATCGATGATATTGTTCGAATAATAGAGATACACGCTGGTCACCTTAAAGCAATCCATAGACTTGAACAGTTCTATGGAGATAAAGAGTTGACTGGTCTTGTTGAACATACACAGGCAACAATAGAAATACTACAGGAATATCAAACGGCGGTTCTTATATTAGAACCAACGGAGGACGAGGTGGAGGAAACACCAAACCAAAAGGACAATAACAATGGCGAAGAGACGGAAGAAAGCAACCAAAAGGATGTACTTTACGCAGGTACACGAAGACGCAATAGTTGAATACTGCTTAGAACACACAACATTTAAAAGAAGATCTAATTTATATGAAGATCTCATACAACCAGCGTTCAGCGAGATGGTGGATAAGATAGTCTATACATACCGCTTTACAACCCTCCCAAACATAGATGAGCTTCGAGATGATTGTAAAGTGTGGCTAACTACCATCCTAGCAAAATACGACCCAAATAGGGGGTCTAAGGCGTTTTCTTATTTCTCGGTGATTACTAAAAATTGGTTCATTCATCAAGTAAAGAAAAATTCTAAAAGAGCAAAGAGAGAGGTTGAGTATGACAAAGCTCAAAACGAGATAGAAAAAGTCATGAGAACATCTGATGATTCTTATTTAGAAAATAGAATAGAAGAAGAATTTTGGACTTCTCTTTGGAGTGAGATTAACAGCTGGGAAAGTGATTTAATGAATGAGAATGAAAAGAAAGTATATAATGCTATTAAAATAGTATTAAATTCTAAGGAAGATATTGAAATATTTAATAAAAAAGCGGTTTACTTGTACCTGAGAGAGATAACTGGGCTTAACACAAAACAAATTGTATCGCAATTGAATAAAATGAGAAAGAAATATCGCAATTTCAAACATAGATGGGACAATGACAAATTTGACTAAAAACTATTTAGGTTATGAGTAAAAAATTAGATGACATTATATCAAAAGCACTTGAGAATATCGAAAAAGACCGTGAGGTTACACGCGATCTTCTCAACGATGCTATAAATTACCTATCCAAAGACGAGTCTCGTCATAGAGATATTGGCATGACTTTGGCCAAATATGTTGAAGTATTACAGCGCTCAAACGAACAAATGGTCAAGGTTGCATCGCTTGTTCAAAAAGAAGAAAAAACAACCGAAGGTTTATCAGAGGCTGATATGGAAAATATCTTCTCTATGATTGACAAGGAGAAAGACGATGGGATGCAATAACGATAAGATCCGTTCATTTTTGACAAAACCAAATTCTAGAATGAGAAAAAAGTTTGATGATATCCAAGATGCCGAAAAAGAGAGAGAGTCATCTTTCGCCGGAGTAACTGTTTTTGAAGCTAGAGTTGTAGGTGTTCCGAGAGATATAGGAGCAACTGTGGTCACTGAATCCGGAACCGACAATGCCCAGTATGTTTCGACTGTACAAATTCGAGTATTCGAGGTTGACAATATGTTACCAGATCCAACTGTTTTACAAACAGCTGCATCTGCTGCTGAGGTTATCAATATGCACAGTAATGCACTTGTTCCCTCATCTTTAACGGGACTTAAAACTGGAGATATAGTCACAGTAGAGTTCTTAGAACCATATATTCAAAATACCAAGCAAGTTTCAAGAATTAGAGGTAAAGTGAGATCAGATCCTGATTATGGAGAAAAAATTAAAAAGAACTTCGACGACAGTGAAACCGGAATGGAAAGCTTTTTTCAAAATGGCACTCCGACAACAGTCGGAGACACAACAGGTTTTCAACCAAAGAAAAGAAAATATACTCCCGGAAACATAGTAATAACCAACGGACTTGTCCCGGCTGTTAGGCTTCACTTTGTCCAAGCTAATGGTACAAATGTTGTATCTAAAGGAACCGTTGTTAAGACCTCAGGCGGAATTCCCATCATCGAATATTACTCCACGGATACCCAAGGTGGGCTAGCTTTTATTAAAGGAGCTTCCGGCACAAATTATGCAAACAAACTGATAGAATTGGCCACTGCTTATCAAGTCAAATTCAATAAGCCATTGGTCATAACCAGTGCATATAGAAGCTTTGATAAACAAAAGCAACTTTACAAGAATCCGGGGCCCGGCTGGGCGGCAAAACCCGGAACTTCCAATCATGGCTGGGGTTTGGCATTTGATTTCAATCATGGAGGAGCCAGAAAACCATTATTCACAGACCCAGAGTATATATGGATGAATGATAATGCAGCCACATACAAATTTTATAATGCAGGTAAACACTTTTCAAATCCGGAACCGTGGCATTTTGAAGTAATAAACAGTGAAAAGAAAAGCCTATACGGCTCCGACATCAATTAAGGATAGAAATGGCTATAAATACAAATGTAACACCAGAATTTTTAACAAAAGAAGTAAGAAACGGTATCAAAAGACCCGGACTTATGCATACTCCATATTTTGAGCAAATGCCGACATATGAGAAAGCCGGTTGCGAAATCATCTATCCCGATGCTGAATACGACAGTGTAGCTGGAGATTCTTCCGGCGGAAGTCAGAGACTTAACTGTCAAATAGTTTTCGGAAGAGACCGTTCAAGCCACCTATTATCCGGATATGGTAAGGCTGGTGGTCAACCATGTGCCTCTATAGACATCGTAGCAGGAAGGATGAGCTCTCTTAATAAAAAGACTGGCCTTATAAGAAAGAAATTAGAGCCTTTGAAAAGAGATACTTTAGTTGGAAACAATTTCTTTGCCGATGCATCGAGAATATATATCAGTCAAAAATGTGATATAGATCATTACTTTGGTCTACCACCGGGTGATTTTGGACGACCTCAAGGAGAAGCTGGTATTGGAATAAAATCTGATCACGTTCGAGTTATTGGGCGCAATTCTGTAAAGATATATGCTGGAGCTGGTCGTGGAGACAACTTTGGAATAAAGGGAGAGCTTGACTCAAATGGTGAGAGACTCATAGACTCAAGAATTGAGCTTATAGCCAATTCCAACTCTGAGACCCACCCAATTGTTCTCGGCTCTAATTTATCCGAGTTCTTGGAAGAACTATTGGATCAGGTTGCAAAGCTATCAGAAGCGTTTATGCTCCAGAATATGAATATGATTAAATTACAAACAGCAATGGCAACTCATTTTCACACCGGTGGGGGTGCCGGAGTTGTAGTGGTCGGACCAGATCCGATATTGGCGACAACAGCATTGAGTTCAATCCCCACAAATGTACAAAAGATAACAGATAATATCACACAAGCGCTAAACTTTCAAATAATGAAGGTAAATTATTTAGGACTTCCCAATAGCGATGATCCAAAGTATAGACTTAAAACAAAAAAGAACATTTTGAGTAGAAATGTATTTACAACCTAGGAGAAAATAATGGGAACAAGAATAGCAGAAAATGCAGTCTATTTTTATGGAGACTCTACTGAGCAAATATCAAAAATGGTCTTTAAAGTAAAAATCCACGATAAATATTCTTCATCGTTCGTTACAACAATCCCATTTCCTTTTCCAATAAGAATTAGATTTATAAAGAAGAGAGACTGGACAAACAAGGTTGAGTTTAATCTCTTTGATGGTGACGAACAATGGACAGGTGAGAGGTACCTTATAACATGTTATACATCTGGAGAAAGTGGTAAGTCCAAGGAAACTTTAGAATATTTTGAAAAAGGCTTCGATGATGAAACATATAGAGAAATTTTATTCAGTAACACCGCGCTGAAGCAAGATATTCTAAAATATTTTGTAGAAAACTATCCCGAGTATTCTGACAGAGAAGTTAACATCTTAGGTGGAAACTACAACTCAAGTACAATTTCTTTTGAAGGCCAATGGAGTACAAATTCATTACCTAATAATGAAGATGCATCATTTAATGATATATTTACTAGACTAAATAGTGAAACAACAGAAGAGGCTTATCTTGACGCCACCAATATTTATACAAGTCTGTTTGGAACATCGGAAGAAGATACCACTGAATCACAACAAGACCCTGAAGCAAAAAAGACAAATTTACTTTTAGATCCAGATGGAATCCCATCCAACTTCTCTCCATTACAAAGAGAGGTGTGTGAATCCTTCCTAGAGCCAGACGAGTTTGAAGCTGAGGCTCGTTTGAGAATATGTCCAACCTGCATACCCAATCCAAACTTTACAGCCCCAGAATGGTACAATTTAGACATCAATGAAGTTTGGCTGAACGAAGCCACATGTACATACAACATAGCCGTGAAACCACAACCAGCAATAAGCTGGCTGAACTATACAAATACACCCAGTGCTCAAAGGGAAGAAATAAATGGTCCTGCCATCCGCAGCGCTGTTGTAAAGATTCTGTCGTATCGTAATAAAATTATCACTGATGAGATAGTATGCTCCAATCCGCCAACCGAACCTCAAGGGGTTTGTGGACCTCGTGTTCCACAAGGAATCTTAGATAATGCACTTATAGAGCAACAGATACCCTCCGGACAGGGTGATGGTACATCGATGTCTCTATTTGGTGTAAACGCTGAAGCCTTGCAAGATGTTAGTATTACTAATCCTACCGCCTTGGAATTATTTGCAAAAATGAGAAGTTATAAGACAAACTCAGAGATTGCTGGTGGAGCTTTCAATGTAAACAGTGAAATTGTATTACAAGTCAACATCCCAGCAACGCTCATAGATGCTCTCCCAGATGATGTTCTGTCGGAAAAAGCAGAGGCAATACAGGAAACACTAACATCTGGCGACAATTCGAAACAGATAACCTTTAAAGGTTCTGAGGCGAGAAAAACATTTAAGAGAAAATTGCCAAACGCATTCAAGGTATTTGGAGAATACCAAGCATTCTTCTTCCATACCCAACGTGGAAGGCTAAAGATAGACACAGACTACAATAGTAGCACACAAACTATTGTGCCGTTCTACGCAATACGGTATGAAAACAAATTTGAAGAGTTTTATGATGACCTTAAGAAATTAATTGAAGATAATGGCTTCAACTTGTCAAATAAAGATAACCGCTTTAAGCAAGCATATGAGATAAAGATAGTATTCGATCAAGAAAACACCCTAGATAAAAAGTATTCGATTAAATCAGTTAGAGCCCGTTTTATTGGATGTCCGTTTAAAAGATGCAGTATTGGTCTTTCTAAATTTATAGAAAAATATGATTCTCAAGAGACACTAATGGCCTATGTCTCCAGACATAAGAATATGCTAGCCCGACTTGAGAGAGGCATGCCTCCGTGGCTTGACTTTTTGATAGAAAATACTTCCCCTGCAATTCAGGTTATATATGGAAACCCATCAAATGCCGTTGAAGCTCAAGGTTGCTTGGATAATACTTCCGGTACGTATTCGGACATTTTAGAAGACTTGATTTTAGATTTGAGCATGGACTTTTCAAGCGCCCTAGAATACTCACTAAACTCCTTAAACTGTAGGACTATTGCCAACTTTGATCCCGTGGACTATCAAAAAAGACTAGGACAAGTTGGAGGCCAATTCTCAGAGAATGCCGAGATACTAAAGGTTCTTGGTGATTACAAGAAGTTTGGAGAAAGTCTACAAGGAAGTGGGCAAGATATTGTAGCTCAAACGAAGAAAGTTTACAAGAAGATTTTAAAAGATAAGAGAACGTCTGAAAAGAAATTCTTCCACAGATTGACTGGAAAACCAATTAAAACGTATGTATACGCGTTAAGAGCAAATCCAAAAGAAACTGTTGGCTTTTTGCTATCAAAGATTAACCCCTGTAGTTGGGAAGCATTATCTCTCGACATTATTAGGTGTATGATGAAAGGTATGAGACCGATAGATGTCTTGAAGAAAGCTGCTAAGAAACTGATGGGTAATCTAAACCCGCTTGAATTTGAAGATATTTTCCTCGGATTACCACCACAGGTTCAAAATGATGTAGCAGAAGAAATTCGAGACATTGTTGGAGATTTGCCTATGCCTTGGGATTATGCTAGGGAATTAGAAGCAAAAAAGAAAAACAACAACAATGATAACAAGTATGAAGAAGAGCGAAGCCCACCAGAAAACCCCGCAGAACCAGCTCAAGTACCCCCAACAGAACTTGAGGAGCTACAATCCGCTGAAAATAATAAAAAAGGAATTAGAGATGAGGTAAAGGCTTTAGAAGAAGAAATACAAGATTTATCTTATGCCGAGAGAGATTTGGATGAACTATCAGCAGAAGAGGCCGAACTAAGACGACGCATTGACCAGCTCAATAAATTTATTGCGGCCGGAAGTGGACCAGTACCAACTTATATATTAGAAGTTGTTGATCTTGAGTCTGAACTTGACGATCTTTTAGAAGATATAGCAGTGATCAGAGTGGATTATGATTTATTAGTTCAGAAAAGAAAAGAACTAAGTACAAAACAGGTGAGTCTCACATCGGCCAATCTAGCGCAGGTTGAAGCATTAACAAATCTTGCTAACAACCCACCTGATCCAAACAAATATGAGCAAGCAATGAGGCAAATAATTGAGCTATTAGCAGCTGCTTATATAGATCTTATAGTTGATAAATTAAATATTGATGAACTAAAGAGACTTGTTGATGGTTTACCGGGATCAGATATTTTTGCTCCAATAATTGCAGCCGCTGCATGTCCCTCAAAACAAATGTTGGACACTTGGGTAGACGCATCGTTCGCAACCCTAGATATTGACCCCTGCAAGAAGCCAAATTGGGACATCCCAATGCTTCCAATGATCCCTGAGCTTGGCTTTATGAGAATATTGAAAGTTATGTTGGAACAGTTTTTAAAGAAAATCGTTGAGCGAATTATTGCCGCTATGGTTGCATTTCTTATGAGAACTCTCCAAAGAACTCTAGATAATATGTGTGATATATTTCAAGGCGCTGGTGCGTTTCTTATGGATGCTGTCGATGATGATGAAGGTTCTGGAGGAGACTCCTTGTTTCAGGCCATCGCAGATGCATTTTGTGAACCGAATCAACCCGGAACATCATTCTCAAACTCGTTAGCTCCCGATGGTTATAACTCTGGTGCCGAGACATTTAACGATTTGGTTATCCAATATGGTGGTCGAGTACCAAGAGAGACTGTCTTCGATTGGGGCCGAGGACTATCAGAGATAGCAACGGCATCAATGTGGAAAGAAATTTTTGTCACAGGAACATCCTCAACTGGCTTGTTAGACGTGGCTTGGGAAGTTACCCAGCAATATCCAGAGATTCAACAGTATATTAGAACCCAAGAAGATTTAGATACCTTTTTCTCCTCTATTACTGATGTGATTCCCACTCCCATCCAAGAATCAATACAGAATGCATTAGATCAGATAGCAAATGATAGAGACTCACTTGCCGACGTGTGTAAGCTATTCTGTGGGGATCTCGAAACAGGTTATGATGATGGTTTTGGCTTACCAGACTATGAAGTGGACGGTCCAAGTTTTGAAGGCGGTTTTGACGACATACTTGACGGCTTTTACAGAGGTTCCGAGCAAGATATCATAGATGCGATGGATTTTGATGGAGACCCGTTTGGAAGCGACCCTTATTGTGAAGACATAAGAGACTTGTATAATTCTGATACTCTAACAGGTAAGCAACCACTATTAACGGAACCACAAGTATTTAAGAATCTTCGTTCCGAAATAGCAGACTCTATCTTTGGAGATCTCGAGATATCTTATGTAAAGGACTTGATCGGCGATCAAGATTCGTATTTTAATAATCTATTAGCAGATAAGGAGAACGCTCCATTGTCTAAGGGCAATCTGTTTGATCCGTCACACCAATTTAGGGTAAAAAGTCGGTTCTTATGGCCCAACGCTGCTGATTCTCTAAAGCAACATAGGAACAAATGGAAAACCGCGAGATTCCCTCTTCGTCTTACCATGAGGATAGCAGATAACCTAAGTGATGCGATAAAAGTAAAAGACGCTATAGATGAACCCACAGATAATGGATTCTTGAAAAAAGTGGTGGACAAAATAAAAGGTTTCTTTAAAAAATCTTTCATGAGGTTTGTGGAGCTTTTTAATTTAGACAAGCCAACAGCAACCAACTTATTTCCAATTTCAGTGGGCAAAGCTTACTATGAAAGTCTATCTAAGATTGAACCATCATACGTCTCAAAATTTGAAATGACTTCAACATTAGCACAAGTCACTACTAGAAAAGTATGGGCAGGTTTAGGGTTTATATCTGAAGACGTCGTGATTAAGACTCCATTTGTTAAGAAACCGGATATTAGATTGAAGGTGACAACCAACGCAGGAGATTATAAAGTCATTTCTGGTTATTCATCCCTTACTGCATATAGAAGCGGAACCCGAAATTTAATTGATCTTCGAGACAATAAACAAAAGTACTCCATATCTGTAAAGGATGTTACAATTTCAAGACCTGATGATAGAAACTTATTAGATGATTTAGGAGCAATCGTAACAGAGCCATTAAATGGTTTACCTAAAAGTTATATCAGCTTGCTAATCTCAACTTACGAACAATTTACATCTAATATAAGAAGCGAAAGAGTTCTCAATAATATAGAAATAGAATACGACACAAGCAGATACAACAATTTATACACTGAATACATTGATATGTGGAAACAAGTGCACTCTGAAACTTATGACATATCAAATTTAAAAAACTTTAGGATAATAGAGGAATATGAAGCTCCTGTGACAAATTCTCCTCCAAACAGATGGTCCTTACATCGTTGGATCAAACAAAGAGCAGACAAATCAGGCATTTCACAGGTCCCCATAATTCAAGAGTTTATCAAAAAACTTCCCGGATCTTCTGGTTTTGAACATGTCAACATGGAATATGATTCTCATAACAATACAGATAGGATCTATCAAGATATTATTAAGACGTTGTTATCAAGGATATTAATAGCTGGTGGTGGTAACCACGTTCAATTTGGATTTTTACCCTCGAAAGGAATGGCATATGGATACAAGCAAAATTCAAAAATACAATTCACAGATTTACTATATGTCAATCCGGAATCAAACCCCGACGACCCAACAAGCTGGTATTACGACAAAGATGAAGAGGACAAGATATTAGGAAAGTCCGCAACAGAAAACAACAGGGTTTTGTTTTTAGACCCAGAGATGTACGGAGGTTCATATAAAGAGCCAAAGATATACATAAAACCGGCAAGACACAGAGGGGTTCTCGGCTTGATGCAAGACTTTTTGCCTGAAGACGACGGTTGCGAGCCATCATCCGAGAGTAAAATGTTTCTAAGAGAGATAAAAAAGATGGTTTCTGATCTGGAGCTGCAAATAACTGGTGATAAGAGATTAACATATGATCCCGATTGCGTAAGGGAACCTCCTTATGATTTAATAGCAGACAAGTCTTCACATGCTTATTTGCACGGAGTTGTGACTCTAACGATACGAACCTATCTTATTGAATTGTTTCTAAGATGTGCACCGCTGTTTCTTCAAATGACCCCAAGCGTTGAGAACTTTGATAATGGCTTAGCTTACTTTTTACTAGATGTTATGGAGAAAGGTATCAAAGACACCCCTTCAAAGGCAAGTTTCAGAAAGTATTCTAAAGAAACCTATTGGTATCTATTCTTAGAACAGATGGTTCAAACAGCAGAGAGAGAGGTGATATTAGGAAACATAATAAAGAGTGAAGAATTAACAACTTTGTTTGACGATATAAAAACTGTAAAACAACAATACATTCAGCCCGATAAAGATGATAGGAAGGTGCTAAGAAGAATATCAAGAGTTGAAAGAGACTCAAATGGAGATATAACGCAAATTAAACTATTATTCGGTGGCACAATGCCAAATGGATATGAGAATCGAATTAAGAACATAATAGATGCTATAGCATTCAATGCTTTTGGTAAAGACTTTAAGCAATATCTCAAGAACAAAGAAGTTAAATTTCACGCTGGTCGTATACTAACCATGAAACAAATAAGAAGATATTGTAAAATATACGCAATATGGGAGTCCGAACAGACAGCCAAGGCTATTAGCGTGTATTTGATAAACCGAGAGTTTAAAAAGTACTTCCACATGTTCAGACAAGAACTCAAGAACGAAACAGAAATTTCATCAATAGCCAAATATGCTCTCAACCCTGAATCGGGTTTGGCCTTTGGACCAGCAAACAATATTGGCAAAGAAAGCGTTGAAGCCCAAGCTGCAATTAGCAATGAAGCATATGGAGATGTGCTAGATATTGAAAGAATATATTCAAAGAATGACATCTTTACTAATAAAGAGTGGACAGTTGGAGAATCCTATCACCAGAAAACTGGTCTTTTGTTACAAAAATATATGGTCGTAAATCTCAGATCAAATTCTCCTGCTATATTATATGATCTGTTCTCTAGATATAATGGTGAGAAAATCAGTGTTTCTCTGTTTCAAAGTTTGATCCGCAGACTTCAAGATGAAGGTGAGGGTGAAGCGTATTTTGGACCAGATACTTATATTTCTGATTTTTTTGGTGATGCCGAGCTTCATGAATCCGGAACCGTCTATAGAGGGTCAATTGGGATAAAATTTGGAGTCCAATTGTCGTTAGTATCCCACCACATGAGATTAGAAAACATGCCAGAAATATCCATGGAAGATTTAAAAGCCATAGATAAAATAAAGACTGGCTTAATAATGGTAAGAGATGGAACAACACTTGTGACGCTACCTTCATTGGATCTTCTCTCATATGAACAAGATGTCTTAGATAGACCTATTCAAAAGTATATAGAAGAGACCGTTCCGACAGCTAATGCCGGAGAGCTTTTAAAATGCTATGTTGACAGAATGTGCGAATTAGAAGAATTTAGATTTATTATGGAATACCTTTTTCCAGTGAAAAATGTTTCCTCTATGCTGGTTAGTAATATGTATTATGCTTACGTAAATTCTGTCGGAGAACATCCAGATGAGCGAACTGATGGTGCTGGTATCGCTGATGATACTTGGAAAGGTCGAATAATGGAAAACACAAAGAACAAACTAAGACAACTATTTTCTACATATTATGACGCGAAAGAGATAAACAAAGAAAAAGGACAGAAAGACAAACCAGAAGTAAACTTCAAAAAAGTCTCTATGCCAGATATCAATTTAAACTTAGATATGAAGTCAATCAAATGGTGGCAGAAGAAAAGATTTTATGATCGCCCATTCAACAAATTGGACCAAGAATGCATGGAGGGTGCTGTTGGCTCCTTTAATCAAAACTTGCCCGATGAGCAAGTAGCGTTCTCTAATGACACAGAAAGTGATGGACCAATATCTGAACAAGATGCTGAGTTAGTTGCAACACCAGCAAACAATACTCCAGCAATGGATGGAGATAGAACAGGTCCAGACCCAGAAAATAAGATAAAAGACGATGAGATACCACAAAACTATGATCCAAACGGGAAAACTGACAACCCGTTCATAAATATTGATACAGAAAACCCTGATGATTCCGGCGCAGGTAATTCAGGAGATGGAAGCCTACTTAATCAAAACTCAGGTAAGGGTTTTGGAAGAAACGTTCTTGGTGGTGGAGCAGATGCAGATTTCATAGCAGGTACACAGGACGAAATAAATTAAAGGAGATAATAAATGAGTTTTGAACAAGATTTCTTTTCACAAAGATTAATAAAAGATATAACAGTGAAAGTTCCATTGGAGATAACCGACGATGGCAACGGATATACAACAATAACAGAGGATGACTTAAAAGAAGCCGTCAACTATGACTTAAAATCAGTACTTCTTACTAACAAAGGAGAACGTTTTGATAAAAACTTTGGCGTTGGCGTAAGATCTTACCTGTTTGAGAATTTTGGATCAGCCAAAATGAATTCACTACAGCCAAGTATTGTAAGACAAATATCCAAGTATATGCCTTGGTTATCTCAGTTTAATGTACAGACTCATTCAAACCTCGAGCGACAAGTCTTTTATGTTGATATAAAGTATAAAATAAATGAGGCAAATGTAGCAGGGCACTTTAACTTATCAGTTGAGCTTTCTAGTATATAACATTTCTACACTTCACCTATTTATTCTATGAGGGTTGCAATATGCCAAAAAACAAGAACGTTCCAATAAAATATACCAGTAGAGATTTCAATTCCATCAAGCAAGATTTGATTGAGCATGCAAAGAGATATTATCCGGACAATTATAATGACTTCTCCGAAGCTTCTTTCGGCTCGATGGTATTTGATACCGTTGCCTATGTTGGGGATGTACTATCATATTATCTAGATTATTCTGTAAATGAATCTTTTTTAGATACCGCTGTTGAATTTAACAACGTAAGGAAGCATGCAAGAAACTATGGTTACAAATTTTCTGGAGCCCCTGTTTCTCAAGGGAGTTTAGCTTTATTTGTTCTTATTCCTGCCAATTCAGATGGAAACGGTCCTAATACTAGTCTAATACCAAGGCTTAAAAAAGGCGCAGAGTTCCGTACATCTGGTGGTGCAACATATACACTACTAGAGGACGTAGACTTTAGTGCTCCTGAAAATGACACAATCGCTGTGAAATTTAATCAGACCACAGGACAAACAACTCATTTTGCTATTCGTTCCTATGGTCAAGCTTCTTCCGGAAAGTCTTTTCTTGCATCCGCTGATCTCACCTCAGCTGCATTTGAAAAGTTTCGCAAAGTGAGAGTTGGAGATTCATCAATAACAGAGATTGTTGATGTTGTCGACTCTGAAGGAAACAGATTCTATGAAGTTGATTTTCTAAGTCAAGAAATTGTATTTGTTGAGACAACAAACCCATCTGCTTTAACTGATGGGGTAAGATCTATTATGAAGCCATTTGTAACAGCTAGAAGGTTTACTGTGTTTCAGGATGATACTGGGACATACTTGCAATTTGGCTTTGGATCGGATAACGACGATGACTCTGGCTTAACAGACCCATCACAAGTAGCAGTGAAGATGCATGCCAGAAACCATATTACGAACAGAGCTATTGACCCCACAAAACTATTAGGAACAGATAAATTGGGTATTTCACCACAAGGCACAACTCTCTCTATAACACACAAGAAGAACGACAGTACTTCAACAAATGCTCCTGCTAACTCAATAAAAGAGGTTTCTTTTTCAAAGATGACTTTCCTAGATGAACCAAGCTTAAGTTCTTCGGAAGTTTCTGAAATTAGAAATTCTTTAGAGGTCAACAATGAGGAGCCTATTGTCGGCTCTTCGCTAGACTTTACGATTGATGAATTGAAAGTTCGTTCTAAAAATTACTTTGCAACGCAAAACCGTGCTGTAACTAAAATGGATTATGAAGCCATTTCCTACAATATGCCGAAGAAGTTCGGACAACTGAAGCGAGTCAATATTATTAACAATCCTTTCGCAACAAACAAGAAATTGGCTATGTATGTTGTCTCAAGTGACTCGAATGACAACTTGGTCCCAACAAACACAGCTACAAAGAGAAACTTAGTAACTTGGCTGAATCAGTATAGCTCTATCAACGATGTTATTGAGATCTTTAATGCAAAAATAATAAATTTTGGTATCAATTTTGAACTTGAAACAGATAAGAGATACGATACAACATCGGTCTTATTCGATGCAACACAAAGAATAAAAGACAAATATGCAGAGAAGTTTTACATCGGAGAACCGATTTACATAAATGATATCTTTTCGATACTAAATAAGACACAAGGTGTTGTGGACGTTAAAAAAGTCGAAATAATAAATAAATTTGGATCTGTGTATTCAAGTACACAAGTTTACATGGAAGATTTTATATCTCAAGACGCAACTTACTACAAAGCACCGAAGAATGTTGTCTTTGAACTTAAATACCCAGATAACGACATACAAGGACTAGCAATATAATGGCCATTAAAAAATATCTCGCATCAGCGGATACCACAATATCTAACGCTTTTGACCAAAGCTTACTATCTTCTAATTCAGCAACAGGCTCTAATATGGGAGCTGCTGATATATTAGAAGCATTTCAAATTTACGGACAAGCTTCCTCATCTTCTGGCTTGTCTTCTGAACTATCCAGAATCTTAGTTCGTTTTGATACAACAGAGATAGCAACAGATAGAAGCACTGGGGTAATACCTGCTTCTTCGAACGTATCATTCTATCTAAAACTGTATAATGCGGCACACACCGAGACAATACCAGAGAATTACATCATGGCTGTTCAAGCCGTTTCACAATCTTGGCAAGAAGGTTTCGGATTAGATATGGTCAACTATACGGATAAAACTTATGGTTTAACAGGTAGTACTTGGACATACCGAGGCACTGCTGGAGCTTGGGCTGTCGCTGGTGGTAAATATCACGAAACACCTACCTATGATGTCACAATGACCACAGGGTTAGAAAATATCGAATTAGATGTTACTACATTGGTTGAGCAGTGGTTAGCTGGTACGAAAGACAACGATGGTTTTGGCATTTCCCTTTCCAGTTCCTTTGAACAGGAAACAAAATCTTATTATACAAAAAAGTTCTTTGCAAGAGGTTCCGAGTTTTATTTTAAGAGACCTTGTCTAGAAGCACGTTGGGACAATACAGTACAGGATGACAGAAATACCTTTTTCTTATCTTCATCGTTAGCACCAGCAGAAGACAATCTAAATACAGTTTATTTGTACAATGTTGTGAGAGGTAGGTTACGAAACATCCCCTCAATAGGAACAGATCGTATCTATGTAAGTATATATTCAGGCTCATCTGATAACAGTGTACCCGATGGTAGTCCATTGGACATGGTTGCGGACGCCACACACGTTGTATCAGCACGTCCCAAGGTCGTTACTGGGTCTTACGTCTCAACTGGAGTTTATGCGGCTACATTCGCATTTACGGGCTCTTCTGAGTTAACGACAATATATGATGTTTGGTTCAGTGGAAGTGAAACTATAACCAGCGCCGAGGGAGCAACACAAATGCACACAGGAACTATAGATGTTAATACCTTAAGTGCCGATATCTATAACCCATCAACAAGATATATACTTTCTCTTTCAAATCTTCGAGAGAACTATGGACCAACAGAAACAGCACGTTTTAAATTATATTCAAGACCAAGAGATTGGAGTCCTACGATATACACAAAAGCCTCCAATGTTCCCGAGACAACAAACATAACCAGTGCTTCATATGAAATATTTAGAGCAACAGACGGCCTAAAGGTTATACCTTTTGGAACAGGTTCTGACTATCACACAGGTTTATCTTACAATGTAAGTGGAAATTATTTTGATTTGGATATGTCGAACTTAGAAAAAGGATACACATATGGTATAAGATTCTCTTTCTATGATGATGCCGTCGGCTCTTGGAACACCCAACCATATGAATTTAACTTTAAAGTGAGAAACGATGAGTATTAGTGATTTTTTCAATAAAAAGATCGTCACCCAAAGTTCTTTGGAAGAAACAACTTCTTCTGTAGAATCTCCTGATCTTATAAAAGAGATTAACAAAAAGAACCAAACATTCTTTCCAAATGTTAATTTCTCTGATCCTTCGAATTTTGTACACTTCGGTTCTGCGAAAGAGTATTACGAAGGAAGTATCAAAAGAATTTATGAGTCTTATCCCTATGATGGCTCCGAAGCTGAAAAGATGGGGTTTGATAGTAAGTCGACGTATCTAGACCAGTGGTTACTAGACAATAAATATCCAAAGTCTACCGGATATGCTCTATTCTCTGCCGAGGGCTGGGGCTCGTCTACTAGCACTGTCGGACAATATGCCGTACCAACAAACAAAGAGTATATCTATTCGGCTGGTGGTATGCATTCAGCATCCTTAACTCAGCACGAGAACCAAGATGATCCAATCGGAAACCACGCTCTCAAAGATGTTTTTGATCTTGGTGTCAAATACGAAACAGACAAGAACAGAACTATCAACTATCGAATGAAGATGGACGACGGTGTTACAATTCAGTTCTGGCTTAAAAAAGATGCGTTTACTACGATAACAGACAAAGAGGTAATTTTAGACTTATGGAACGGAGTCATAGATTCTGGTTCTCATGATTACGGTCGACTAACCCTAGAAATGTCCGGTGGTGCTAGTCTATCAACCACAGGCTCAGTCTTCTACTTAACACTTCGTTCTGGTTCTTATGGGATCGTAAATAGGGCTATTTGCGCTCCATCATATAACGCTGCTTCGATCTCTAATGGAGTTTGGCAACATCACACTGTAACTGTAAAAGCTGCTAGCACCAATTTAGATGTAAAA
>JGI24006J15134_10000256_pt1 | contig 36229 bp, 46 predicted proteins | sample LinPmetageLP53_FD_15134 | JGI IMG/M metagenome (IMG submission 15134)
GAGCTACCCAATAATGTTTTCGTGCAGGCAATCTTAACGACTGCTCTTTAATATTGAAATCATCAAGTACTAGATCCTTACCTACCTCTTCGATGTATTTTTTTAGTAGCTCCATCCACTTATTAGAATAAATAATAATATGGAAAAATCAACTGGTATGTTTGCTTTATATTTTAAAAAGCTTATCATGGAGGATATTACTGCTGGAGATGCTGGTGTAGGAAGTAGTGATAGTGGATTTTCCTCTACAAACATTAAATCTGGGGATTTTTACGCTCCTGGTGATGCAAGGGTTCCTAAAGCACTTGGTAAAGTACAACAACGTAGTACGGGTCCTAAAAAGAAAAGGAAGAAAAAGAAGAAGATCAAGAAGATTCGGCTTTCGGATGAGAGTGAGGAGTCTAAAGTAACAATGGTTAAGGATATCTCTAACTATATGTAGGAAATGAATTTAGGTCACTGGACATGTGTGGAACAATGGAGTGAATTGCCATTTGGGTTTGTTTATATAATTACAAACCTTTCAAATGGTATGAAGTATATTGGTAAAAAACAAATAGTAAAGAAATCTAAAAGACCTCCCCTTAAAGGTAAAAAACGTAAAAGAATTATAGTCGGGGAGTCTGACTGGAAAACTTATACAGGTTCTTCGGATAGACTGAATCAAGATATTGAAGCTTTAGGTAAAGATAAGTTTACGTTTAAGATTATTAGGAGTTGTGGTAATAAAAGTGAACTAGCTTATATGGAGACATTTTATCAATTTCAATCAGAAGCTCTTATACGTGAGGATTACTATAACGGTATTCTAAATATACGTATAGGCAAGGTAAATTTTACACAATCTCCCCCAAAACTCTTGCTAACTTAACTTATGTTCCTATAATTCGATGAAATAAATAAGAATGTAGGGTAATGCCAGTAAATACGAGTAAGACTGAATTGAGGAGTTATTTTGATATAGATAATAATGTTGAATATATCAATCTAAAACCATATTTAGAGCACTCACATCAAAAATATAACTATTTTCTTGTTGATAATGAATTAATTAAACTCAAGCAACGTGAAAAGCAAAAACTAGGCATACATTTTATATTAAATGAAATTTTACTTATTTGTAAAATGTCAAAACGTAAAAAATGCTTTTATTATCAAGTAGGCTCGCAGTTTGTTGAAGAACAAAAATTAGTTAAGTGTATTTTTAAGGTACTTCCTTCACAAATTATTTATAATCACTTAGAGTTTGATGATTTTTTACTAGCACAACGTGAATATGAGAGCTTTACACCGGTTGACACTAGTAAGATATCTTGGAAACGATTTAAATCATTTCTTGTAAAAAATGATCTTACGGTAATCGAAAAAAAATTTACTAAAGATATTAACGTTAAATTGTCGCTTATACATTAAATAAATGTATGAACAGGTTTCTTGAGCTAGTTGAAGAAAATACACCAGATTTAAATTTAGATGAAAGGATAGCTGCAAAGAGAGCTGTGCAGCGCTGCTTAATGGACAAAGACATTAGGTGTGATGCTGATCAGAAATCCGATAATGTCATTATACATTTACCAGACGGCCGAGCTGTTAATCTTGAAGTTATTGATTTCATTGATACAGAAGATGATGAAATGGATGATATGGCGGCTGCGGAACTCGCCATGGGCGCTGCTGAGAAATTTAAAGCTGTAGCCAATCCTGAATCAAGGGGTGCAAAAAAAATGGATAAAAGTATAAGTAACTTAGTTACTGTTGTATCTAACAAAATTAATAAAATTGCCAAAAGTATAAAATAATATGAAGACTTTAAATATATTTAAAAAATACGAATCTTTATATAATGAAGATATAGATAGTCCGGATGCAGCAGATATCGCAGAAATACCTGCTGATGATCTCGAACCGCAAGTGGATATGATGACCTCAGAAGGTGAAAAGTATCTTGTTGAGCTTCTTGTTAAAGCTTTTTTACATGCGCCAGATGAATCAGGAGCTGCTACAGCCAAAGAACTTCAAGGAATGGTTAATGAGGATCCTAAGGGGGTTGCTTCAGCAATTAGTAACTTAGTTGAAATGGGTGATGGTGAAATGAAGGAAACACTTGCAAAGGTATAAGGAACTCTAATACAATACATTTATGGATAGCAAAATTACAGCTCTTTACTTGAAGATGCTCCTTGAGGATGATCAGCAGCAGTTGTTTAGAACAATGTCTGGTGGTAAGAATAAAGGAGATGAGGTTGCAATCTCAGCTAAGGATCAAGAGACTGGTAAGTTTGATGTTGAAGATAACCCAGATCTTAAACTAGACGAGCAAGATATGGCTGACTTTGCTGCTCTTGATTATGCTGACCAAGTAAGGGTTAAGAAGTATATACAAGGTAAGGCAAGTCGTGAAGGTGTTAAATCAACATTTAAAGGTCAAGATGGTGAGATTGAGCAAGCATATAGACTTCTTATGAGTTCAGATATGACCGGTGATGAGGTTGAGAGTGTTATTCAAGATGTTAATGCTAACAAGGCTGTAGATAGTCAGAAGCTTTCAACAGTCGGTAACTACGCTCCATTGGATATTTTTGGTAGTGAGTCTGATTGGGAAGCATATCAGCAACTAATGCCTGTTGGTGTTGGTAAACTTCAGCAAGGGCCAGGTGAGGTCGCTTTTTCAATGTTATCTAAAGATGTGGATGAGCAAACCAAGGGTGATATTAGTATTAACGGTGAGTTGTATGAGCTTAAGTTAAATGGAGGTCGTATTAGTGATAAGGCAGGTCCTAACCCTGATTCAATAAAAGAGATTTTAGTTACATATTTAGGTGATAATATCATGAAATACTTTGAGCAGAAGCAATCCCTTAATACAACAGAGTTTGTAAGCTGGGTTAACAACGCTAAAGCGCAAGGCTTAGATACAGATCAAATGGTTAAGGAAATCTATTCTGAAATTCTTAGCCCGGAGTATGGTGAGAAGATGGCTCAAGCCTTTAAAGATAATCAAGTTGATCCTCAATCGGTACTTAAAGCATTTAAGAATCACAGCTTTGAATACTACAAGTCAACTAAGACTGGTGGTGAAGGTGCATGGAATAAGTTGATAGGTATTAATACAAATCATAAAAATGGTTCAGTTGCTGTTGTCGAGACCGGTGAGCAGTTTGCTAACACCCCAATGCAGACATCAAACCCTGCTATTGTTAGAACCAAATCAGGAACTCGAGAGAATTACATTGAATTTAAACCACTTCAAGGATAAGGAACTCCGATATAATTAAATAGAACAATGATTAGCTTTAAAAAATATTTTATAACTCACGGTCTTTTAACGGAGGCTAAGGCAAATACCCATTTAACTCACCTTGAAGAGCTTGTTCTTACGCAAGGTGAAAGGGGATATGGTGTTGCGAGAGGTTTTATTGCTGATTTACTTTCTCATCTTCAAGGAAAATCTAAGAGAAAGGTTAATACTTCTGTTAAATGGGACGGTGCTCCTGCAATCTTTGCCGGTAAGCATCCAGAAACCGGTAAATTTTTTGTTGGAACAAAGTCTATATTTAATAAAGATCCAAAGATCAACTATACAGATGCTGATGTAGAAATGAATCATGGACATGCTCCTGGTTTAGCAGATAAGCTAAAGAAGGCTCTCAAGTATCTACCTAAATTAGGTATCAAAGGTATACTTCAAGGCGACTTTATGTTTGATTCCTCTTCATTACAACCAATGATGGAAGATGGAGTCAAACATATTACCTTTAAGCCTAATACAATACGTTATGCTGTAGAAGCTGATACTGAATTTGGTAAAGAAATTGGTAACTCTGTATTTGGAATTGTATTCCATACCGGTTATAGCGATCTTAACTCACCACCTCAATATAATATCTCTGTCAAAGGTCTTAATAAGATTCCAGGTGTATGGGTTGATGATGCTGTCTTTACAGATACAACCGGTACAGTTACTCTCGATGTTGATGAGGCAAAGCAAGTAAAGGATTTGCTTAAAACAGCAGATAAAATTAAAGTTAACTATAAGGATCTACCTTCTGATCTTCTTAACATCTATACTAACTCTGAAATTCAACAAGGTAAATACTTAGAAGATTCAGAGATGTCATTTAAGAAGTTTATTGAATGGTTTAAGGGTCGTAAGGAGAAGCAAGTGGCAAAACTTAAGTCTCAAGCTGGTAAAAAGCGCGCTATAGAGGCATTTAATAAGAAGCTTGCAGAGATCAAGGCACAAGAAAAAGATATTGTAAATATCTTCAAGGTTAGTAGGTTGCTTTCTCAAGCAAAGCAAATTTTTGTTAACAAATATAACAACGCTGTATACAATACGAAGCACTTCCTCGATAATGAAGATGGTACTCTTAAGACAACAGCACCTGAAGGTTATGTTGCGGTATCAAGAGCAGGGGATGCAGTAAAACTAGTTGATCGTTTAGAGTTTAGCCGTGCTAACTTTAGTGGTGGTCAATCTTCAACACCTATTACCAAATGAAAACGTTTAAGGAATTTTATGAAGACGGAGAGCACCTAAGAGACAAAGAGAGAATAGCTCTTATGCCTGGTGGTTATAAGCCACCCACAAAAGGTCACTTCTCAGCATTTTTATATCTTTTAGAAAACGCTGACAAAGGTATTGTTGTAATTGGTAACAAGGACCGTGACGGTATTACGGCTGAGCAGTCAAAAGCTATTTGGGATATATATGCAAAATATTCTAATAAGCCTGTTGAAGTGATGCTTGCGCCTATATCTCCAGTAAAGTCTGTTTATGATTATGCAGATGAAAATAAAGAGGTTGAAATTATTGTAGGTGCAGGTGATAAAGACGAAGATGTAAAACGCTATTCATACTTTGAAAAGAATGCTGATAAGTACCCTCTTGTAAGTGTTACAAAGATTCCTTTACAAGCAGAAGGTATTTCGGGTACTAAAACAAGAGAGTTAATTGCTAATAACTTAGACGAAGCAATTAATTACTTTGTACCAGAAGAGTTATCTGAAACGGATAAAGATGCTATAAAATCTATCCTGACAGCATAAATATATGCATGAAGTCTAAACTTAATGATGCAGGTTTAATTGCTGAAGCTTATTCACAAATTTTACCGAAACTATCAGCAGAAGAGATTAAGGCAAATCAACTTAAGAAGATTGATACTATTATAGATAGTGCAGTTAATAGTGACGAGGAAGTAACTGAAGAGATGCTCGGCGCTCTTGCTGGTGGTATCGGTGCTGCAGCACGAGGTGCTGGTACAGCAGCTAGAGCGGTCGGTAAAGCTGCAACGAGTGAGGTTGCCAAGAAAGTTTATAGAGCAGCTGGTAAAGGTGTTAAGAAAGCTGCTGAGACAGTAGGAGGTGCTGCTATTGGTGCAGCAAGTGGTGCTGCAGGTGGTGTTGGTAAGGCTGTTTCAGGTATTGCACAAGGTGCTATTGAAGGTACAGTAGGTGCTGTTCAAGGTGCTGTTGATGGTGCTACAGGAGGTATTGGTAAAGCTGCACGAGGGGCTGGAGAGAACATAGCGGGTTCTTTTGCTGGTGATGAAGAACTAGAAGATAATGAAAATATGCCTCGTATTAATTACGCTGATGATTCTGAAATGAAAATGGCTCTTGCTGAACTTTACAAGATTGAAAAATATGCATTTGCTCTTAGCCTTATGATGAAAGAGCTTCCAGCACTAGAAGGTTGGACAGCTGCAAAAATTACAAAAGCTGCTGACTATCTCGGTTCAGTTTTCCACAAATTAGATTATGATTTTGCTAGCGGAGAACATTCTTCAATGTTTAATATCGGTCATGAAGATGTTAAAGAATGTGGTTGTGGTATAGAAGATAATGAGTGCACACATAGTTAATTATTAATGAAGACTTTCTTACAATATATAGAAGAAAAATCTGTTTTAGGTTTAATTGAATTTTTTAATATTGATGGTATTGGTAAAATACCCGCAAAATTAGATTCTGGTAATGGTGCCTTTAATGTTATACATGGTGAAGATATTCAAGAACAGGGTGATAAAGTATTTTTTCGTACTGTTAATGGTAAGACATTGTTGCTTCCACGTAAGGGGGAAATAACTATTAATGTGGGTGCTGGTAATATGGAGCACAGACCAGTAGTAGAATTAAATTTTAAAATAGGAGAAAAGGAATTTAATAATATTCCCTTTTCAATCGGTAATAGAGCTTCTAATCTATATAAAATATTGGTAGGTAAAGACTTTATTGAACAAGATCTTGATGCTTTAATTGATGTTAGTCAAGAGAATATTGCAGATAAAAACATAGAAGTAAGTATAGATGATTAATTTTAGAAAATTTTTTGAAAGTAGATTTTATAATGATACTCTCAATCAACGGTTTTGGAGTGATTCGAAGGAGTTTGATACAGAAGTAAAAGACAAGCTCCTCACTATAGCGATGGATGTAGCTAGTGCTGCAGGGGTTGAAAATTTAGTAGAAGACGTCCAACTTACCGGTTCATTATCCAATTTTAACTATACAGATTTTTCTGATCTAGATACTCATATACTTCTAGATTTTAAAGATATTAACGCTGATGAAGATCTTGTTAAAAGAGCTTTGGATGGTAAACGGTTTATTTGGAATCTACGACACGATATTAATATAGGTGGTCATACTGTTGAGATTTATTTTCAAGATATTCATGAACCTCATAAAGCTTCTGGTCTTTATTCACTACTTAAAGATGAGTGGATTACTGAACCTAATTATAAAGAGCCAGTTGTTGATGAGAGAGATGTTACCGCTAAAGCAGATAAAATAAAGGGGGAAATATCTGATCTGGAAATGTCTCATCAGACAGCATCTATTGAAGATCTTATATTTTTGCAAAAATCCGCAAATGCTCTTAGACGTAAAATAAGTAAAATGCGTAAAGACTCTCTAGACGCTGACGGAGAGTTTGGTATTGGTAATCTTGCTTTTAAAGAATTACGTAACTCTGATTTTATTGAACGATTAATTGATATAACAAATAAATTATATGATGATCAATTCAGTTCTCAATAATGGAGCCATCTGTCGGATTTGAACCGACGACCGGCTGATTACAAATCAGCTGCTCTACCACTGAGCTAAGATGGCATCAAATTGGAGCGGGTGATGAGATTCGAACTCACGACATCAACCTTGGCAAGGTTGCGCTCTACCGCTGAGCTACACCCGCATGCATTTACCCCCAGGTAGTACCATCAAACCAACCACCTTTGGTTTTTGTACCCGGGTTATTACCAACCTGTGCAGATCGTGGATTAGCTACCGGAACAACGGGTTCACTAGTTGCAATAGGACCATGTACATCTTCTAACTGCAAAGGTTCTGTACTAGATTGTGTCTCTGTAAATGAGATCGATACATTACTATCATCTCTATAACAAGTAGCAAAGTTACTACCATTCTCATTAATTTGTACAGATTTTACACGGACTCTACCACCAGACGACTCATCAACAAATGTGTCTGAGGTCTTAAGTACAAACTCTGCAAAACGTTCACATCCTACTCCTCCTGGTAATACAACTACTTCAGCTATACCTGCTTCCCCTAATTGCTTAAGTAATTCTAAGTTAGGGTCATCAGAAGCTACAACTAGTTTATGATCAAATGTATGCTCTAAAGTCTTTTTAAGATCTTTTAATCCACCAAAATCCATAACCCAGTTACGATCATCTAATTCATTAGCTTCAAATGTAATATCTGCAGTTAAATTATATCCGTGAATATATTGACAATGACTATGAGTTGATCTCCATTGTCTAAAGGCAGCTGAACCTAGATTAATTATTTTATTACTGGTAAATTTCATATATATATAATAACCTACATTAACCAATAAATCAACTATTGTTTGGTAGTTTGTGTTAAAAATACTACTATATACTGATCTCTAGATATCTGAACATTAGTGGTTACCGTCTCTCTACAATCCATTTATTCATCTGAGAGCCTGATTGCAAGTGTTTCTGAAAAATAACTTAAAAAAGTTTAAAATGAATGAGATTAGTTGATTAATACATTCGATATGTTATAATTATATTTGACTATGAGTAAAACAGAAAATAACTCCAACTATGAATGGCTAGGTGATGACGATGAGCTCACCGGTGAAAAGGATACTATTGCAAAAGATATTATGGGTAGTGATTGTGCTAACGGATATGTACCACCAGTTCGGGAGTATGATGATACTGTAGATGCAAGTAAAGAGTATATTGCATCACTACCAGATTTACAGAACGGACCCTCTAGTCTTATTCAAGGTGCACCTGTCGCTATTCAGCAAGTTGGTATTCATAACTTTAAGTTACCTCTTAATTATGAAACTCGTAATGGTAAAACTATTGAGCTTGAGACTAGTGTTACCGGTAGCGTAAGTCTAGAAGCACATAAAAAAGGTATCAATATGTCTCGTATTATGCGTAGCTTCTATGATCATAAGGATGAGACTTTTAGTATTAGTAAGATTAAAGATGTTCTTACAACATATAAAGAAAATCTTAAGAGTTTTGATTCACGGATCATGCTTAAGATATCTTATCCTATTAAGCAGACTAGTTTGCGTAGTGGTTTAGAAGGTTATCAGTATTATGATGTAGTACTTGAAGGGGATCTTACTAAAGATGGTGAGTTTAAGAAGTATCTTCACTTTGACTTTGTTTATTCCTCTGCTTGTCCCTGTAGTTTCGAGCTAAGTGAGCATGCGGAAAAGTATCGTAACCGTGCTACCGTACCTCATAGTCAGCGTAGTGTTGCTCGTGTTAGTGTTAGGTTTGAAGATAAACTTTGGATTGAAGATCTTCAAGAAATTTGCTTAGATGCCCTACAAACTGAAACTCAAGTAATGGTTAAGCGGGAAGATGAGCAAGCATTTGCTGAAAAGAACGGTGCTTTTCTTAAGTTTGTAGAAGATGCTGTAAGGCTTCTCTATTCACGTCTAGATAAAGATGACCGTATTAAAGATTTTAAGATTGTAGCTTCTCATAACGAATCGCTTCATAGTCACAATGCTATTTCTGTAATAGTCAAAGGTATTGAAAATGGCTTCTCCGCTGGAGTTGCACGTGATGTCTTTGAGTCAACAGGCTTGCGTTAGAAAGTAGTACAATCTATAAAGAGTACCAGTTAACTGGTACTCTTTTTTTATTTACGTTGCAAAAAACATAAATTAAAGTATAATTAAATTATGAAACAAGAATCTGTTATTAAATTAGCAACAGCTCAATGGTGTGGACCGTGTCAATCAGTTAAAGCCATGTTGGAGGCAAGAGGATTTAATATAGATATTGTTGATATTGATGATAAACCAGAGTTTGCAGAAAAATATGGTATAAGATCAATTCCAACACTGATAGTATTACAGGATAATGAAGTAACGGAAAAAGTTACGGGAGATCCTGATAAAATATTAGAAGTAGTCAGGAAAAATCAATAGGAACTCTGATATAATTAAGTGTAACAAACAATATTATGGGATTTATCAATACAATTAGTTCGCTTAACGAAGTACCTCAGTTTGAAGTAGAAAAAGTTCCTGTTTTTGGAAGAGATCAAGTACCTATTCCTGACACATTCTCACTTCAACGTACAGATACACGTCATCACCTAGGAATAGTAGGTAAGAAATATCGTCCTATTCAAATGGAAGAGATGGTTGATGTGTTAGATAAAGCATCACGTCAAGTAGGAGATATTGATCATGTTGGATATACTTCATCTAGAAATGGTCGAAAAGTTCTTATTCAATCTAAATTAGCAGCTAATATTGATGTTGATGGTGATAAAATTGAGCCATATTTTTATACTGTAATAGATAATACAGGAATGGGCTCTAATAAGACCATTCCATCAACTACAAGAATAGCTTGCGATAATGCATTGCACCTTATTAGTGGAGACACTAATAGTACAAGTAGACATTCCTTTTCTTTCGATAAGAAAGTGGAAAAAATGTTGCAGAGTATTATTAGCTCTATAAAAGCAGCTAAGAATTTTAACTCTACAATGATAGAATTGAAGAATTCTGCATTTACTCGTGATCAAATGGTTAAATTTACAAGAAAATTAGTACCTATTTTAGAAGATGAATCTTCACGACGTATATCAAAGCGAGAAAAGCTGGTTGAACTATTTGAAAAAGGTAGAGGTAATGTTGGTGAAACTAAATGGGATGCATTAAATGCTATTACAGAGTATGAAACTCATACTGGTAAGAAATCTCCAGAAAAACTTATGAGAAATCTTGTAAATACTTCAATGTCAGGTAGGGCATTAGCACTTCTTGAATAAGAACTTTAATATAATATACTTAATGAATATATTTACTACCAACGAGTGTCCTATTATTTCCGCTCAAGAAATGTGCGATAAGCATGTTGTTAAAATGATTGTAGAGTATGCTCAGCTAATGTCGACAGCTCACCGTGTACTTGATGGTAGAGAGTATGAAGGTAGAACACTACTTAATAGACGTATCAAACGCTGGTTGCATCCAGATAAGAATATGGAGCAGGTACTCTATAAGGCTTCTCATATTAAGCATCCATCTGGCTTATGGTGTAGAACTACTACAGCAAACTATAGGTGGTTGTATCGTCATTTTATTGCTGCATGTAATGAATATACTCATCGTTATGGTAAAGTTCATTTGACTGAAATAAAGTTAGCTAAAGTATTTAAAAATCCGCCTAAAAATCTTCCTAAAGGTAAGCAGACCGAGTTTGCTGTTGCAATAGCTGTAGATCAAACATGTAGGCAGGTTCCAGGTTTCAATAGTTTAACTCCGGTAGATAAATATAAGCAGTATATAATTAATGATAAACCGTTCGCTGTTTGGACAAACAGACAGCAACCGATATGGTATTAAGTTGCTAATTTATCACAAATAAATCGAAGTATTTTACTACGAACAATCTCTTCTACACCAAATAAATGAGTGTAAATTCCTTTGTCAGCACAATCTTCTGATGCAAATTTTTCAAAAACACTAGCAAAACCAGATTGTCTAACATCAGATTGCTTTGTATCTCCGCAAACTATATATTGACTATTACGACCAAACCTAGTAAGAATGGTTGTTAGTTCCCCCTTTGTTAAATTTTGAGCCTCATCAACAATAACACAAATTTTGTTAAAAGTTAATCCGCGTACAAAATTTACAGGTATAGCATCTATTAAGCCTTTGGATTTTAGCATGCTACATGTACCAGGACCGCAAATTTCAGTTACCTTTTCAATTAGAGGCATCATATATGGTGAAAATTTATCATCAATTTCCCCCGGTAATGATCCTAAACTTTTATCAGCTGATTCAACAACTGATCGAATATATACAATTTTTTCAAATAAACCATCCTTTAACATTTCTAACGCTGCATAAACGGCAATATATGTCTTAGCTGTACCAGCCAATCCATCAACAAATGACATTTGTGTAGAGGATTCATGAAGTATATTATAAAAATCGCGATGTTTAGGTTTAAAATAGAAAGGCTTACGTAGTTTAAAATCCATAAGCCAGTTACTATCAAAAATATCTTCACCTATCTCATCATGAGAGTTTATTTTTTTGGTTTGTCTACTCATATAATAATATTTAGGATGTGTAATAGTAAATGTATAACTAAATAGTTGACTATAGTTTTGGTAATCTAGTTGAATAATTTAATATCAGTATTATAATACATATGATGGACCTCGATAAAGAAACTTTAATACTTTCTGATGATAAGATCTTCTATACTATTGAAGGAGAAGGTGAGTATGTTGGTCAACGTTCTCTATTTATGAGAATGGCAATGTGTAACCTAACTTGTATTGGGTTTGCATCTGAAGACTCTCCTCATGGTTGTGACTCATTTATTTCATGGAGTGTTAAGAATAAGATGACNTTTAACGAGATCTTNAAGATGATGGAAGATAATAACTGGATTGAGAAGCTTGAAAAGGGTACAATCTGGAAACTTACAGGAGGTGAACCTCTTATTCAACAAAAGCAATTGCTTAAGCTTGTAGATGAGTTTATTTATCGATATGAATTTACACCTAAGATTGACTTTGAGACTAATGCTACTCTTATGCCTAATGAACGTTGGAACGATGAGTTTAATGCTACTTTTACTACCTCACCTAAGCTAACTACAAACGGTGATCCAGAGAAAAAGACTTATAAGCCAGAAGTCCTTAAGTATCATAAAGAGATTGGCTCAGGCTTTAAGTTTGTTATCAGTGATCCTGCTGAAGATATTAAAGAGATTTGGCGTAAGTATGTTGAAGATGAAAATGGCATTAATATTACTCGGGATCGTATTTGGTTTATGCCAGTAGCTGGTTCACGAAAAGAGCATATTGAGAATGCTGCTGCTGTTGTGGAGTATGCAAAGTCAATGCATGTTAATTTTTCATCTCGACTTCATCTCCTTGTATGGGATATGGCTTTAAAAGTTTAATCAAATAATATTTGTTGATAATAAGTAGGTTAATTGTAAATAATAATAATATGAGAATTGCTTTTAGTGGTACGGCAAATAGTGGTAAATCTACTATGATAGAAAGTTTTCTACACACCTGGTCTAATTATAATACACCAACAGAAACTTATAGAGATAAATTAAATGAAGAAAATTTAGAACATTCTTCTAATACAACCCCGGAAACTCAAACTCTTATATTAGATTTTTTAATTGATCAGATTCAAGGTAAAGATCTTAACGAAAAAATTGTTTATGATAGGTGCCCGCTTGATGCTGTTGCATATACAATGTGGGCTAACGGTAAAGGTATGGAGGGGTTTACAGATGAATTTGTTAAGAAACAAATAACAATGTCACGGGAAGCATTACGTTCATTGGATATTATTTTTATGACACGATTTAATGAAAAGTTCGGAGTAGTTGACGATGGTACGAGAGATATAAATGTAAAATTTATCAATGAGATGGATAATATTTTTTATACATTATATATGCAATATATGACGCAAGCAGATGCCGATGTATTTTATCCAAAAGGAGACTCACCATGCGTTATTTTATTACCAGATGATTCACAATCACGTATTGATATGATTGCTGAATATGTTACACCAGATGGTAACATGTATGGTGATGAAGAATCTATACTAAATCCTAATAATATAGATGATTTAGAAAGTTTAGTTAGAATGCAGAAAGCAGAACTAGAAAGAGAAAATAAAGAAAAAGAACTTTATAAGCAGTTTGGTTTAGATAATGAAACACAGCGCCGGCCAAGTGAAGCAGATCGTTTTAATTTTTAAAACGTTTGAATTTGGAATCCTAAAGTAATAGCATTGGCGGCTAACCCTCCGTCGAGTATATTAATAGCGCTCAAATCAACATAATTAGTATTTTTATCCGCTTCTATAAACTGAACTAATTCATTTGTACTATTATATATTGCAGCAGTTGGTACAACTAAATAATCGGTATTAGGTAAGTTAGTATCAAAGTTAAATCTTACAACATGCGTAGCATCTATATATTCAACTGATGTAATATTAGTACTCTTCAATATTTTTGAACCATATAAATTTTGACCTGATAACGTAATAAGAGCTTTTGTTGTACTTCCTACAATTGTAGACATGTCTGTATTAACTTGAGAAGATAAAGATGTAAAATCAGAAGAAAGAGAAACAATATCAGTAGAATGTTGTGTAATTGTAGTTCCAAATGTTGTATTATCTAAGCCAATAATAAAATTAGCAAAGTCCATAATGTTTGTACCCTCTTCAGTTTCAATTAAAAGTAAATCCCCGGCCGCTACAGAAAACGTTTCTGGCAATTCTTTAATATTGTAGATGAGACTTTTATTGTCAACGCATGGCATATCTATATTTATAGTTGAAATAGTGTTTTTGGAGTATAAAATATAAGTAATGAGTAAGATTGGTGTAGGTATCATAACATGTGATAGGGTAAATATGTTTAATGTTTGCTTTGAATCTCTTAACGAAGAATGGTATGATGAATTAGTGGTTGTTGATGATGGTAAAGAGGAACACCCTTCAATGCGAAGGGGTGTAGAGTATAAACGTACAACTGGTGGTGTGGGAGTTGGTAAAGCTAAGAATGTAGCTATACAAAATCTACTGGATAAGGATTGTGATTATATTATTCTTGTTGAAGATGATATGAAATTTACCGGTAATTTGTTTGCAGAGTATATACGTGCTTATAAGACAACAGGTATTCATCACTTTATGTTTGCATATCATGGGCCTGCTAATAAAGCTGGTGTGAGCTATGGTAAGCCGGCACCGAGATTAGTATTTGACTACGGACCATTTGATGAAGTTCGTATTGCACTTAATCAGCATTGTGTAGGAGCTGTTACATTTTACACCAGAGAGTCTTTGGAGAAGGTAGGTCTATACGATGAAAACTTTACTAATGCATTTGAGCACGTCGATCATTCCTATCAGTTAGCTAAGAATGGTTTTAGTACACCCTATTGGTGGTGGGCAGATATTGCCAACAGTTTAGATTTTGTACAAGAGCAGAAGTGTTCAGAGGACTCTTCAGCTATCAGACCACGACCTGATTGGCAATCAAATATTCAATCAGCAGCACAATATTTTATGAGTAAAAACAAAGTGTCACCGGTGAAAGTACCTGATACTCCGCAACAGAAAGTTGTGGAGATTATTAAACATTATAAAAAAATAATTGATGAAAGATCTAAAAGAAAAACTAACGTTTCTGATAGCCGCTAAAGTAGATCATGAAGATCGCTTACGTAATATTAGAGCGACTCTATCTTATCTTCGGCATCACTTTGATGCTGATATTATTATTAGTGAACAGGATACATCAAGTAAGTTACATGATATGTGTAAGGCTTTCAAGTGTCGTCACATTTTTATTGAAACTGACGAATTCTTCAATAGGCAAAAGGGGGTTAATCTAGCTGCGAGAGAGGCTACTACTCCAGTTATTGCTCATTATGATGCTGATATTCTTCTAAGACCCGAACAGATTATTGGAGCTACTGAAGCCATTATAAGTGGTCAAGCACAATTAGTATATCCGTATGACGGTCATTTTTATGATGTACCGGAAACATATTTTGATATTATCAATGAAACAAAAGATTTACGTAATGTAAATTTAGACGATTGTATACTGTTTAATCCGCATTCTGTAGGTGGTGTTGTAATGTTTGATAGAGAACATTATTGGAAATGTGGTGGAGCTAACGAGCACTTTAAAAGTGTAGGTTATGAAGATAATGAAATTAATACTCGATTTAAGAAACTTGGTACAAAAATTGCTCGTACGCAATGGCCGCTATGGCATCTAACACATGCACGTGGTGAAACTTCTTATAATCATAACCCACATATCGAATTTAATAGAGATTATTATTTAGAAATTGCACGAATGACTCCAGATGAAATAAGGAATCATATTAATGAATGGGAATGGAATAATACGTTAACTATATGATTACTTCTACAAGGATAGGTAGATATGGTAATACTTGCAACTCTTTATTTCAGTTTGCTGCTGTTATTGGTATGTCAAAGAAAGCAGGTTTAGAATATTGTATACCTTATAATGAATCTTATTATGATGTTAATTATGAATGTAACAATAACTCAATCTTTGATGGATTTAATTTAAATGTTCCAGTTTTAGATACTAGTGAAATCACCTTTAAAGAATCTTATTTTCCATTTGAATATAAAGATATAAAGGTAAATGACTTTACTGATATGATCGGCTACTTTCAATCAGAAAAATACTTTGAGAATGCATCAACTGAAATTCGATCACAACTGAAATTTAAAGAGTCAGTTAAAGAAGTTATAGATAATAAGATTGCAGATGGTATCTATCCTAATCCAGATAACTGCACAGCAATTCATATTAGATTAGGTGATTATACAAAGAAGAGATTATATCATCCTGCACAACCTAGCTCATACTGGTCACATGCAAGTAGGTTAGCCGCTTCTAAAAATTACATGATTTTCTCTGATGATACAGCTACAGCAAGGAAGATGTTTGGTGATGTAAAAACATACTACTCTGAGGAAGATAACCCTTTCTCAGCCCTCTACCACATGTCTCTATGCAGGAACAATATAATCTGCAACTCATCATTTGGTTGGTGGGGTGCTTGGTTGGGTGAGCAAAATAATCCACTTACACATAAAACTATTGTAGCACCTAAACTATGGTTTGGTCCTGCCCATAATTACGATCCAAAAGATATTATACCAGACAGATGGACACTCCTCTAAAAATACATTTACAAGACTCGGCCTTCGCACATTGCATATTTTCAAATAACCCTGTACCACCAAAACAGTTAACTGATAAAGTGGAATGGATTCGAGATGGTTCATTTATTACAAGTGATATTGTTGTATGGACAGATATAGATATTCCAAAAGCTTTAAATAGACCAGGTAAAAATATTGCTTGGCTGGTTGAAGCATATGATCACATTCCACAACTGTATGAGTTTGTTATTAAGAATGTAGATAAGTTTGAAGCAATTTGGACCCATGATAAAGAGCTGGTAGCAACGTTACCTAATGCTACACTTTTACCTTTTGGTGGTTGTTGGATTGATAATTTTGATTGGGGCATACATCCAAAGAGTAAAGACTTTTCTATTATTGCTTCTGCTAAACAGCAACATCCTGGACATAAAATGAGACATCGTATTATTGCTGGTGCACAAGGTCATATAGATGTATTTGGTGGTGGTTATAATCCTCTAGATAATAAGATTGATGGGTTAAGAGATTATAGATATCATTTTTGTATTGAAAATATTAGCCGTGATTATTGGTTTACGGAAAAGCTTATCGATTGCTTTGTAACTGGTACTATTCCTATATATTGGGGATGTCCTTCTATAGATGATTTCTTTAATATTGATGGAATGATTTGCTTTGATGAGATTAAACATCTCCCGGAATTATTACCTTTTTGTACAGCTGAAGTATATGAGTCAAAGCTTGATGCAATTACAGAAAATTTTGAATTAGCACAGAATTATAGATTAGCAGAAGAATCTATAATTCATATTATATAATTGGGATTAGTTTTAGTTGCAATGGATGCAATCTTTAATGATACTACATATTTAAGAAATTAGTCGACGCGTCGGACACCATAAACTAGTTGACTATTCTAAAATAACATCTATAATATATGTAGATGAAAGTTCTTGTTACAGGGGGTAAGGGTATGCTTGGTAAGCATATCAAAGATAAACTGTATCAAGGAAGTCATGAGGGGGTATACGTAGGGTCGCGAGATTATGACTTAACTTTGCAAGTTCAAGTTCAAGAAATGTTTGATGAGATAAAACCAGGCGCTGTTATTCATGCCGCGGCAAGAGTTGGAGGTATCCAAGAAAATATCGATCACCCTATTGAGTTTCTAGAGCAAAATATCTTAATGAATACTAATGTTATTAGAGAGGCTCATAAGAGTGGTGTTAAAAAACTAATTGCTGTATCAAGTACATGTGTATATCCGGATATATTACCTGAAACTCATTACCCTCTTAAAGAAAACGTCCTACACAATGGTCCTCCAACCCCCACAAATTTTGGTTATGGAATGGCAAAACGCGTAATGGGAACGCAGGTCAATCTTTATAGGGAAAAATATAAGGTCGATTTTTCAACGATATATGCTTGTAATCTTTATAGTGAATATGATAACTTTGATAACGATAAAAAAGCACACTTCGTTACTGCGTTACTAAAAAAAATTCAAAAGTGTGTAGATAAGGATGAAAAGGTTCTTCAGCTGCTAGGTACGGGGAAGCCGTTGAGACAGTTTATTCACGCAGCTGATCTTGCAGATATAATTGTGCAGGGGCTGGATAAAGATTTAAAAGCAGACTTTAATGTATGTGATAATGTAGTTTTGTCAATTAGAGAAATGGCAGAGATCACTCTTGAAGTGTTAAACAGAAATTTTATTTTAAGTTTTGATAAATTAAAACCAGATGGCCAAATTCGTAAGGATGCGAGCAATGAAAAGTTTAGAACATTATTTCCAAATTTTAAATTTAAATCATTTGCAAAAGGTGTAGAGCTAGTTTATAATAATCTTATAAATGGATAATACAGTAGAGCTATTAGGATATTATGGTAGTGACGAAATTATTGCATGCAGCGCATGGACGTCTACTAGTAGAGAACTAAATGAAAAGAAACGAAAGAGAATTCCGAAGCTTATCAACATGCTTTGGTCCGAGGGTCACGAAACCCCTTTTGAGAAAGGTACAGTCCATTTCCTTGTTGATTGTGATATTGCCAGTCATATTCATCTTCTTAAGCATAGATTGGCTTCGATTAACGCTGAAAGCGCGAGGTACAAAGAACTAAAGGAAGATAAAATGTTCATTCCTGATGATTGGCCGGAAGATTGGAAGGTAGAATTAGAAGTTTATACGGCAGCAGGTAATACCTTATATCACGAGGCAATTAAAGCATTAGAACCTACACTCGGACGTAAAAGAGCCAAGGAAAGTGCACGTTTCTTTAAAACTTATAATAGTATGATTCAATCTGATATTATTTTTAATATGAGATCTTTTGCAAACTTTCAAAAACTTCGTAATAGTGAGCATGCGCAGAAAGAAATAAGAGAGTTAGCACAAATAATGCTCGATCTTGTTAAAAACATAGAAGGTAATCCGTTTAAAAATACTCTTGCAATTTGGGAAAAGTCTCTATAATAATATTATGGCAATTAACTTGGTATCTGATACTATTAATAGGGAAGATGTGACTGAGGTTATTAACTGGCTTAGTCAAAAAGAAATCCCTCAATTAACTAAAGGTCCAATTACTAAAGATTATGAAAAGAAGTTTTCCTCTTGGTTTGGCTCTAACCATTCTGTTTTTGTTAACAGTGGTTCATCTGCTATTTTGTTAGGTCTTGCGGCACTTAAGTTTGGTAATAAATTAAAAAATAATAAAATTATTGTACCTGATTTAAGCTGGGCTACGGATGTTAGTTCACCACTTATGCTTGGTATGGATATATTTTTAGTTGATTGTAATACTACTGATTTATCTGCAGACTTAAATCACCTAGAGCAGTTGTTTAAAGAAGAGCGACCAGCAGCTTTCATTCTTGTATCTGTATTAGGGTTAGTGCCTAATATGGCAAGAATCGTTGAACTTTGTGATAAGTATGACGTTCTCCTAATTGAAGATACTTGTGAGGGTATGGGTTCGAAGTTTATGAGTAAAAAGCTTGGTAGTTTCGGGTGTATGGGGTTTTTCTCTACTTACTTTGGTCATCACATTTCTACTATTGAAGGTGGTATGGTATTAACAAGTGATAAAGAGATTAACGATCTTCTTCTTATGATACGTTCACATGGATGGGATAGAGATCTAGACCCTGAAGCCGCTAAGAAATTAGCTGAAGCGGAAGGTATTAGTGACTTTAATAGATTGTTTACTTTCTACTTACCAGGCTTAAATGTTAGAGCAACCGACCTTCAAGCTAAGATTGGCCTTAGTCAAGTTGATAAGATTGATAAGTTTGCTAAGATTCGTAATACTAACTTTCTTCACTATAATGATCGATTAAAGTCATCGAATAGTTTGATTCAACCTACTCAGCACCCGGGCGATTTTGTTTCTAGTTTCTGTTATCCAGTATTGCTTAGTAAACGTGACGAGTGTGTTGCCGATCTTAAAGTTAATGAGATTGCTTGCAGGCCTCTTATTGCAGGCTCATTAAGTAAGAGCCCAATGTGGAGAAAATTTGGTAATTATACACCAAATAATCCTAATGCTACTAATGTTGATCGAAAAGGTTTTTACGTACCTAATCATCAAGGTATGACGACGGATGATGTAGATAAAATTTGTGATATAATATTAAAATATTAAAATGAAAACGGCATTAATTACAGGTATCAATGGTCAAGATGGATCTTATCTTGCAGAGTTCCTTTTAGAAAAGGGTTATGAGGTATGGGGAACTATTCGTCGCAATTCTTCACCGGAATATAATACCACTCGAATAGATCGTATTTTTAACAGAGTTAATCTCGTCTACGCAGATTTAACTGATATGTCATCACTTGTTAGTGTCTTACAGAAAGCTCAAGGACCGCATGAAATTTACAACTTAGCTGCGCAGTCTCATGTTCGTGTTAGCTTTGATGCTCCTATCTATACAGCTGAAGCTACCGGTCTAGGAACATTAAATCTACTTGAAGCAATTAGACTTACATGCCCTACTGCTCGAATCTACCAGGCTTCTTCAAGCGAAATGTTTGGTAATACAATTGATGACGATGGCTTTCAAAGAGAAACTACGCAATTTAATCCAGTAAGTCCTTATGGATGTGCAAAAGTATTCTCGTATAATATTTGTAATAACTACAAAAACAGTTACGGTATGCATATTAGTAATGGTATTCTATTCAATCACGAATCACCGAGACGTGGTATGAACTTTGTAACTAATAAGGTTGTAAATGGTGCTGTAGATATTAAACAAGGTCGTCAGAAAGATATTGTTCTTGGGAACCTTGCCGCAAGTCGGGATTGGGGTCATGCTAAAGATTATGTGAAGGCAATGTGGTTAATGCTTCAACAAGATGACCCTGATAACTATGTTTGCTCTACCGGTATATCGCATACAGTTCAAGATCTTGTAGACTACACATTTAGGGTACTAGGTGTTGATACTAATTTAGTACAAACAGCCCAAAAATTTGAACGACCAGAAGAGCTTGAGCATCTTAAGGGGGATTCTACTAAGCTAAGAACAAAACTAGGATGGAAGCCAACTTATACATTTGAGACCATGCTTGATGAGATGATTTTTGTAGCTGCAAATAGGTATAATAAGAACGTTAATACAGCTATATTATAGGTTAGCTTTTCTTTTTAAATATAAAACCTTCTATATAAACGTAATCCATTTCTGTGTTATCCAATACGTATAATGCATCTTCAATAGTAGTTAAGATAGGAGCCCCTTTAATATTAAATGATGTATTTAAGATAACCGGAATCTCAGACCGGCTTTTGAGTTCTTTTAATATATTATAAAAGAGCTTATGACCATCTTTTGATACAGTTTGCAATCTTGCAGTACCATCAATATGAGTAATAGAAGGTAGTACATCTCTATACTCTTCCTTTACCTTAGGTGCATAACTCATAAAGTCCGATTCGAAAACATCATCAAAATAATCCTCACTATCCTCGAATGTACATACAGGTGCAAAAGGTCTATACCACTCCCTAAATTTTACCTTCGAATTCAGAATATCTTTCATATCTCTAATAGATGGGTCGCAAATAATACTTCTATTACCTAATGCTCGTGGTCCTATTTCTGACTCACCTTGTAAGACTCCAATAATCTTACCATCTTTAATATGATCCACCAGTTGACTTACACTACATTCTGTAGCTTTATATTTCTGTTTATAATCATCAAGCTTATCCCTATCCAGAATATCAAATCCCATATATGGAGATAACTTTTCTTTTCTACCTATACACATTAGAAACTGCCCTAGTGAGAGACCGCAATCATTAGGATATGGAGGAACGTATACGTTAAAATTATCCTTCTTTAATATTTTAGATAGCTTTTGATTAAACAAAACATTTAATGCACAACCACCTACAAGAACTATATTACCAGGTGCACCCTCATTAATAAGATCTTCAATAATTTTTAATGCTTTATTTTCAAAAACCTCTTGCGAAGTAGCAGCAAGATCATAACCATCGCTACCTTCTATAGTATCTAATCTTAAATCTAGACCAATTTCCCGCCCTAACCTCCATAACGCATCATTATCACCATAATAATCACCACTTTCGTAATAACGTTGCATAGGTTGTAGCCACTCGCTTCTGACTTTACCATAACCACATAATCCCATAATTTTACCGGAATAAACTAAAGAATTTTCCGAGCAGTCAGGACCATGTTTAATTTCCTTAATACACTTGGCTACATGTCCATATGGTATTCCTAGTGAAAAATCATAATCTTGTTTGACCGGTCTAATACCTCTGCCTTTACCTATATAGGCTTTAGTATAAGTAATAGTATCAGCTTCATCAAACCCACCACCATCAAAAGATAAGATAGTAGCTTCGTTAAAATTGGAAGTATAAAATCCACTTACCGCATGAGCATTATGATGATATACTAATTTAAATTTAGCTTTTGGAAAATATTCTTGAAGTAGTGGTTTGTCGACCATTTTAGGATCAGAATGAACTATTACTTCTATTTCTCTCTTAACATTATCTTTAATATACTGTAAAAAATTACGTCTCTGTATATTTGTAGTACCTATACCTTCTCTATGACTCAATGTACTAGTGAATGCAGCATATCGCTGCTTAACAAACCGTTCATACTCGAGTACTTTAATCTTCCCTTTCTTATCAATGTAAGTTGCAGCCGCATCATGACTCAAATATAAACTTAAAACAGTTGAAGGATCGATAGCTTCTCTTTCGGTCATACATTTATTTACTATAAATTGAAAACATAGCAAGTCGATAGTTGCCTTAACATCAAAAGAGATTATTATATTGGAGATAAACGGAACTAACTATCAGTACGTTTACCAGTAGAGAAGTATTATTGGGCATCTAGAAATAATGAGATAGTAACTAAATATTTGCCTTTTTAATATATAGATATATACTAATATAGTAATGATTATTGAACAAGACATATATGATGGATCTTTAATTCATAACCGCTTCGCGTATGAATATTTTCGTAAAGACGTTTCCCCAGTAGGTAATATTGTCGCGTTTCGCGCTCCAATGGAGGTTAAAGATAATCTAATTGACTTAGAGGATACCTTAACCGATGATTTTATTTCCTCTAAAGAAGCAATTAATTTATGTTGGGAGATACCTAATTTATGTCCATTAGGAGCGGTATCTTTTCAACGTTTATTTAACACAGCAGTAGCTCAACTCCTTGCTGAATATATTAAGCTTCCTATTTCAATGAAGGGGGATGATCTTATGGTTATTGATAAGTTTAAAGGTTCAGACGGTAAAGAGAGAGAAGAAGGTAAAGTAAGTGTCTCTATTACCTATAGTAAAAACAATGTAGCTCTAGGTCATACTGCAATTAATATTGAAGCAGGTAAAGATGCACCAGGATTTGCGTATTCTTCAAAGCTTTCTGATGAAGATACAGAAAGCCTTATGATTAAGATTTGTAACTATTTTAACTATGAGATACGGGATCAATTTGTAGCTACAACAAAAGTAATTGTATAATGAAGGTTGAGTATTACGGGGTTAAAGACAACGTTTGTGAGTGGGATTACCTACAAAATATACTAGCTCATATTAAATTAAATAATGATTATAAAATACATATTGTTAGTGTAACTCAAGAATGGGATTATAGAGACAAGGTAATACTCGAAGAGGATAAAACAAATATTATTATTGGTCTTTCAGATGAATTTATGACCGACAACATACCTCTGAAATGGCGAGATAACATCACTGTTTTTAAAGCGTATTTGACACCAGACCAAGAAATAAACAATGTCTACTCTTTTCCGTTAGGATATAATAAAAAGCATATTAAACTTAAAAATCAAATAATTGCAGATAGAAGTATAGATGTTTTTTTTGCCGGTCATATGTCGTCAAGAAATAGAATTAATTTTATGAACCCGGTTATTGATTTTTTTAATCAAATGCCTGAGGAAAAGAGACCAAGGTTAGATTTTAATATTTCAAAAGGGTTTAATATGGGGTTGTCAGGTGAGCAATATTCAAAAAAACTACATGATTCAAAAATAGTAGTTTGTCCGGCTGGTAATGTAAGTATGGAGACATTTAGACATTATGAAGCAATGAGAAGTGGTGCGGTAGTTGTATCTCCTAAACTACCTGAAACAAAAATATATAGAGATGCTGCTATCTGTCAAGTTAAAAATTGGGATAAGGATGTTGGTAATGTAATTATGGATTTGTTATCGGATTTAGATATGCTACAATTAGTGCAAAATCGCCAGCAGCAAACATATAATAATAGATTTAAGGCTAAATCAGTTGCTAAATATATTACAAATATTATAATGGAGAATAATTGTTATGAATTTCTTTCAGCTACAAAATAAATTATTCTACTCAAATAAACAAAAGCAACCTGAACCTCTAGATCAAGAAGGTGAGCAGTCATTTGTACCCTTCCTTTTTAATAGATGGCTTACAATGTACAGTAAAGAAACTGTTTGTTTTGTTAATGAAACTCTTAATAAGTACTGTGGTATTTTTGATACCGATAAGCAAAAAACGTATAGGTTGTATTTTAACTTAATACCACGTCTTAAATTTAAGCGTATCAGTTATATTAAAAAGCCTAAAAAGGATAAAGATAAGCAAGATGAAACCGATCAACTTAAGATGATCGCAAAGAATAAAAATATGTCTGTTCGTGAGCTAGAGATGTATAAGATCATGCTTGATTAATTTAAAAATTATAGTAAATACAATTATGCCACAACGAAGTATTGATACTCTAGCTACACAAAAGCATCTGATTGATCTCTCTACAAATAATGAAGGTGATGTAGGGCTTACAGATGATTTTGAACTTACAATGATTTTTGACGATATCCTTCTGGTGGAGTATGTTGATGAAAATGACACAGGTGAAATTCAACGAAATGGTATATTTGTACCGACTAATGCCTTGACAAGAGCTTGGCGGAAAGCTAAAGTTATACTCGCCGGTCCTAAAGCGGAATATACAAAACCTGGAGATATTGTTATCTTTCCAAACAATCTTGGCGTTACTGTGGCTAATATTGATGTAAATGGTTCAGTTGTAAAAAAAGGGATTTTCCTAAATGAGGATAGATTGTTTGGAATTTGTAAGATAAAGAATGATAATACAAAGAGCAGCTCTTGATTCACTACTATTAAATAATGTATGTGAAATAAGATTTGTAAGACGTCGACCAAGAGCAGGAGACGGTCCTACAAGGAGAATGTTGTGTACAAAATCCTACGAACTACTAAATTCAGTAAATGGTAGAACCACATTAAATTTTGCACCTCCTAAAGGTCCAATGAAAGTTAACGAAGCTCTAGAAAACGTTTTAGTTGTATGGGATGTAATAATGCAAAGCTACCGAACTATAAGTATGAACTCATGTGACCTTATTCAGCAAATTCCAACTAACGAATTTTGGGAATATTTTAATGAAAATATATACCCAATGTCTCCAGACCAAAAATATAACTTTATGAATTCATGAATGTATCTCTCGAAAAATTTTCTGATTGCATAAAACCATATTTGCTTCAAACGGTTGCTATATGTACAGACCGCAAAATTATTAGAAAGGGAAAATTACGAATTTTTCAAATCAAACAACATTATGCTAAACTAACGTTAGAGGATGAAGTAAGGACCCGTATATATGAAATACCTTATCCATTTGATATATCAACATTAGGTACAAAAACAATACTTTGCTATAAACTGGATAAATTTTTAAATGTTGGTGATCTGCAACTACAGGTTAAGTTTTTAGATTCATCTAAAAAGTCAAAAATATATAATGAAAATTTATATATAATGCCTCTTGATGAAGTTGATTTATAGTAGTATGTGACTATAATGATTGTAGGTGATTAATAATTTATTGCAGCATTTTCCAGAGGGTTATGATCCTAACCCAACACAAGTTAAGCTTCTTAAAAGTATAGATGAAGCTTTTAATACAGGAAGTAAATTTGTAATCTGTAATGCTCCGACAGGGAGTGGTAAGAGTTTTATATCTAAATCATTAGGTAATGTTGCAGAAGAGAGTCCGGATGAGTTTCGACAGTTAGTTACATCATATGCCGCTTATAAAAGGACACAAACAGGTTATACATATCAGGATGAGTGTGATGAAGCACCACCTTTCGGCTGTTCAGCTTTAACTATTACAAAGGCTCTACAAGACCAGTATAAAGATCTATTCGATGAAACTGCAGTAGTTAAAGGTAAATCAAATTACCAATGCGCAATCGATGAACGCTATTCGGTTGATGTAGCGCCATGCTTACATTCCACTAACTTAAAGGCAGACTGCTGGGCGAAAAATAAGTGTACATATTATGAAGCGAGGAACAAAGCTCTAGTATCGCAGTTTAATACATTAAACTATAATATGTTTTTTGCTTTACCCAACCATCTCAAGAGGAGACAATTTTTGATTTGTGATGAAGCTTCAGAGTTAGAGGATCAGCTCGTTAAAGAATTTACCTGTAAAGTAGATTATAAGTTTCTAGTACGGATGGATATTAATGTTAGACCGTTAACTAAGCGCATGTCTGCAGTAAAGTGGTTGACAGAATTACAACTTGATCTTACTGACAAGATTGATGATATTAAAGATATTTTAGCTGTAAAGAAGACGAATAATAAAAAAGCTATTTTAGATATTACTACAAATATGCAAAGGTTGATGAACTTGCATAGTAAGGTAGAGCAAGTAACAGATGCGTGGCAAGAGTCTGAATATGTTTATGAGAGAGATGATACTGGTATAACGTTTATGCCCTTAAAGGTTGATAAATTATCATATAGATTATTTGATTATGCTGATAAAATTATTTTAATGTCAGCTACAATAATTGATCCAAGTAATTTTTGTAAGACATTAGGTATTACCGATTACAAATATGTAGAAGCTGAATCGAGTTTTGATCCTAAGAAAGCACCTATTGTGTGCAATCCAAAGTATAAGTTAAACTACCATACTATGGATAAGTATTTACCACGTATTATTAAGCAAGTTGCTGAAATATGTAATCATCATGCAAATGATAAAGGAATTATTCATTCTCAAAATAATAGTATTACAGCTAAACTTGGAACCATGTTATATGGTGATAGGTTTTTATATCGTGAGCCTGGTGTTAAAAATGAGGATATTCTAGATAAGCATATGTCGAGTGCACTCCCAACAGTTCTAGTTTCACCATCTATGTCGTATGGAGTTGACCTAAAGGGGGATCTAGCAAAGTTTCAAATACTTATTAAAGCACCATTCCTACCTACGAAAGATGTTAGAATAGAAAGAATGATGAAAAATGATTTTGATTGGTATCAAAATAAAATGCTATGTTCATTAATTCAAGCATGCGGTCGCGGTGTAAGATCTAAGAAAGATACTTGTATTACTTATATTTTAGACGGTACAATTGTTGACAGTATCTTAAGATCAAAACATAAGTTACCTAAATATTTTTTGGAACGCTTTGTTTAGTATTAAATATATATAGCTTTGAAAAACTATACTTACAATTTTGAAGTTAAGGATCTCTTAACTCAGTTTGTTGCAGCATTTGATGATACAGTTGTTAAACGCTATGACAAAAATAACAATGCTCGTCAAGAGGTAGCTGTCAGATATGTGTTCGCTCCTAAGCAGCGTATAATGTACGATATAGTTAATAAAGCGCAAAATATAGAACTACCGGTAGTTGCCATTGACTTGGCGGGTATCTCATATGATACCGAACGTGTGTTTAATAAACTCGATAATTTTGAAAATTACCGTAATTCTAATTCTTCTTCATCTATTAGAACACCAACTCCGGTTAATCTAAAAGTTAACATGTCTATACTTTGTAGATATATGCAGGATATGGAGCAAATTATTTCTAATTTTGTACCGTACTCAGATCCATATATTATACTAGCATGGAAAGAACCAGTTTCATCAGACGTTAATAATACTATAGAGATTAGATCGGAAGTATTGTGGGATCAGGATATTAGTTTAAATACCCCGACTGATACAACCTATAGTGAAAAATTTAGAATTATCGCTGATACCTCCTTTACAATTAAAGGTTGGTTATTTAGAAATAAGAATGAAGAGAACACTCCTATATACTTTATTGAAAAGAATTTTATAAATGTAAGACCTGACTTTAACCTTAATCGAGGTCTTTCATCATTAGATTATGAGACGTTTTTTGAGAATATATCATCAACTGTAGGGGACGTTGATACAATTACCCTTTCAGGTATTCCTGATATTACAAATGTATATTTTAATACTTCAGGTTCACTACTACCTATAGATAGTCCAACAACTATTGTAACTAATACTTCTTCAGGTGGTAGAAGTTATACACTATATGGTAATAACTATGATAACACAGAGTTTGTAATGCTCAGTTCTAACAGCGTAATTACAACAGGTTTCACTGCAGTAAGTACAACTTATACAGGTGAAGTAAGCGGTTATATTCTACCTTCTAGTCAGTGGAATGTACTTAATAATCAAATCCTCAACATCATGATACCAGCACTTACCGCTTCTGGTAGATTTGATGTTATTGTAAAAAACCCAGCGGGATGGAAGACTTCAGCAGAAATTGATGGCTTCTACTTCACCGCAGAATAAATAACTAAAGATGGCTGATACTTCTCCAACAAATGACGGTAGAGCTGCTACTTTTGGCAGAAATCTCGTGAGTTATATCTCGGACAGATTACCGTATGCAAGTCAACAAGATGACTCTCTAAATACCAAATATAAATACTTTTCTAAGCATGGTACTCAACGAGCGGAAGCGTTAGCAAAAGCATCCGTTACATCATCTAATCCTTATAATAATATTCCAATTGGGGATTTTGGTAAAGATGGTTCTTTCCAGGATGTAATGTATGCATCGCTAGATGCTGATAAAGGAGGCCGGATGCGAGATTATCGTGTTATGGCTGCTTATTCTGAGGTATCTGACGCTTTGGATGAAATATGTGATGAATGTATCAACGTTGATGAAAATGGCCGGGCAGCAAAAATTCATTATGAAAATATAGATTTATCGGTTGATGATAAAAAGAAATTAGATTTAGAATATGATAAATATATTGACTTCTTTGAGCTAAGATCAAAAGGGTGGCAGTACTTCCGTCAACTATTAGTTGAGGGAGAAGTATTCTTCGAATTAATTCTACATGAAAATTATACACAAGAAGGAGTTTTAGGTTTAATGAATATATCAGCAGAGATAGTTGATCCTGTTTACAATAATATTCAAAATATGCTAGTTAAAGGCTATATTTACAAAAAACCTATCTTTAGTACTACTCAACCGGATAAAATTGAAAAAACCGAGATGATACCAATGGAGCAAAATCAATTGATTTATGCTAACTCCGGAGTTTATAATGAAACAAAAGATTTTGTAGTACCGTTTCTAGAAAATGCACGTAGACCCTATCGACAATTGTCATTAATTGAAGATGCAATTGTTATTTATCGGTTAGTCCGGGCCCCTGAACGATTAGTTTTTAACGTTGATGTCGGTAATATGGCTCCTCCGAAAGCAGAAGCGTATCTTCGTAAACTTATTCAAAACTACTGGTCTAAAAAGACTTTTGATAATGATCAAGGTAGTGTTGTTAATAAGTTTAATCCACAATCAATGCTTGATGCGTTTTGGTTTGCTAAACGTCAAGGATCTGATGGTACATCAGTAACTCAACTACCAGGCGGTGCAAATCTTGGGGAGTTGGCTGATCTAATGTACTTTATTAAGAAGCTTTATCGATCACTTAAAGTACCTGCTACTCGAATAGATCCAGAAGATCGCACAGTTGATGGTACAACCGTACTTCGTGAAGAACTCAAGTTTGCAAAATTTGTTATTCGTCAGCAACAACGATTTGCAACTGCCATCAAAAGAGGGTTTGTTACCCATCTTAAGCTGCGAGGTTTATGGGATGAATTAGAGCTATGTGAGACCAATGTTGAGATTATATTTAATCCTCCATCAAATTATTTTGAGATGCGTGAATCTCAAAAGCTAGAACTAAAAGCTTCTAACTTTAATTCCCTTGCAAGTAACGAATTTATTTCTGTTACTTATGCACAAAAGAAGTACTTGGGTTGGAGAGATAGAGATATTTTAGCTAATCGTGAATTCCTACGTAAGGATGCAGAAATGCAGTGGGAGTTAGCGCAGATACAAGCCGCGGGTCCAATGTGGAAAGAGCAACTTGCAGCGTCTTCTGGGGCTGATGCTGAAATAGGAGGTGAAGGAAGCGGTGCAGCTGGTGGTGAAGAAGGTGGTATACCTGATTTTGGTGGAGGTCCTGCTGATACCGGTGAAGCATCTACTGCTGAGGCTGGCGCAGAAGAGTTTGATGCAGCGGCAGAACCAGGTCCTGATGCAGGAGCTGATACTTAAATGTTAAAAAAGCCGCTCCTATAGGAGCGGTCTTGTTTAGTTAATATTTATTATAGACTATCGTCCCAAACTAATATAAGATTGGAGCCACGATTTTCTAAAATTTGAGTGAGTACAGCACCACTAGTAGGTACTACAGTAGTATTAATAAAATTTTCGAGATAAGCTTCAGTGTAACGACCGTCTGGTTGCCCACTTGTTGCTGGAACTATAGTTACTTGGTAAGCCATATCAATATTTAATACTTTATGTCTTAGATACCATATTTTTAGGCACCTTTTTCACTGCAACCGATTAAATAAATGTATGGCATCTGCATGTGAAATAACTCCCCTCTCAGCCTTTTTGTCTACAAATCTTAATAATAGAATTGAAACTTATGGTAGGTTAGGTGACAGAATTAAAAGAGCTTTAGGTTACCCAGTTATATCGTTAGAAATACATTCTGATCAGTTAAATGAAAATATTCAGATATCCGTAGAGTATTTTACTAAATTTGCTGGTTATTCAAGAGAATATATGATTTTTGATTCTAACTTGTATGAGACAAACAAAGGTATACGATTAGATCTTCTCTATACTCTTGCAAATACTGACTTAGATACAACAGCTAAAAAAATTGCAGGTACTAATCCACTCGGTCCAAGTTCAGAATTTTATGGTGAGACTCCGGATATTGTTTATACAGCTAAATCAGATGTACTATCGTCAGTGTTTGCGAGCTCATCTGCTTTATCGGCTGACTTTGCTGATGGTGTTAGTAAGGGTGAATTATTTGATCATACTCTTGTTAACACATTAACGACCTTTAGAGGGACCTTATCGGGTACTTTTGCTCCCGGTAAAAGGCGTACATTATCACGTGCTGGTTCTGATAGTGGTATGACAACATATCAAAATGTATATGATTATGATGTAATGGACTACAGAAAGGTTATATCAGTTACAGATTTTGAAGAAGGTTCAAATACTGGCATCAATACATTATTTACTTTAGAACAGACCATGGCACAACAAACATACTTCTCATATGCTATGGGTAATTATGGATTTGATTTGGTGTCTTGGTATACTCTTAAGGAATTTATTGATACTCGTGAAAAAATGCTAGCCCTTAAACGAGATCTCGTGTTTGATGAAAGATCACAATACCTGAAAATTTATCCACAACCGTTAAATGAACGCTTTTATGGGGTAATTTCTTCTTATTTGGAAAAACCAATACGAGATGTTATTAAAGAACAATGGGTATACGAATATGCATTAGCTTTATCAATGATTACAATAGGTAGAGTACGTGGCAAATTTGGTCAGGTAAGTCTACTTGGCGGAGGCTCTTAACTATGATTTATTACAAGAAGGTCAGCAACGTAAAGCAGAGCTTGAACAAGAGCTTATGACTGGTGCAACGTCTGGATTCGGTAGTAATGACCCTGTAGGATTTATTGTTGGTTAATGAATAAGAATAGAAAATATCGACAAGGAATATTTGTACCGGTCAACCAAAAAAAGTTTATAGGGGATCGCGCAGTTTATAGATCTGGTCTTGAGTTAAAATTCTTTAGATTTTGTGATAATAACGAAAAAGTCTTAAGATGGGGATCTGAAAATATTAAGATACCATATTATAATCCGTTAACTAAAAGAACTCATAGATATCATATAGATAATTATGTGGTTATACAAGAAGGTAAAAAAATTACTAAATATTGTGTTGAAATAAAACCATATAACCAAACGAAGCCACCTACAACCAAGTATAGAAAAAGAGATCATCTCATATACGAGCAAAAGCAATACGTAACTAATCAAGCTAAATGGGCAGCAGCCAGGAAATATTGCGATGGTCGTAATTATAAATTTTTAATTTTAACGGAAAAGGAGATTTCGTAAGCTTTTGGTATAAATATATGTATGTCAGTTAAACTAAATCTTGTTTGCGAAAATCCGGACATCGTTGATCAATTCGAGGTCTTTGAGGAGCAGACCAATAAAGATAGTGCTAAATCTCTTTTTATTAAAGGCCCTTATATGATGGCTGAAGGGGTAAATCGTAATAAACGATTTTATCCACGTGACGAACTTGAGCGTGAAGTTGCAGCCTATAATGAGAATTTTGTAAAGCCAGGACGTGCAATGGGGGAATTGAATCACCCATCGTCTGCAGATGTTGATCTTGAGAGAGCATGTCATATGGTAACGGAGCTTACGCAAGACGGGGATGTTTTTTATGGTAAGTCAAAAGTACTTACTACCCCATGTGGTCAGATTGTCCGGTCGCTAGTTAATGATGGTGTTAAGGTGGGAATGAGCTCTCGTGCCCTCGGTACTTTAGAAGAGAGTAACGAATATAATACGGTTCGTAATATGAAGCTTGTAGCCATTGATTGTGTTGCAGACCCATCTTACCCAAAAGCATTTGTCAATGGTATCTTAGAATCAAAACAATGGGTTCTTGCAGAAGATGGCAAATATGAAGAAATCTACGACCAGTTTGAAAAAAGTGTGTCTAAATTACCACGAAAAGAAGTAGAAAAATATTTGCTTGAACGCATTATGAGCTTTATTAACAAAATTTGATTAACTTACAACCTCTAATAAATAAGAATATGTCTGAGAAACCTAATAAAAACAACGAAAAAGACAAAATAGTTAAGTTTATTGATGCTATTTCTGGTGAGAACTATGCAGCTGCTAATAAATATTTACAGTCAGCTGTAGAAGACAAACTCGAAGCTCGAATTCGTCAAGCAGCAGAAAAACCAATCTTTTAATTACTATGAATAAAGAATTACTACCAACCGAATTACAAGATGTCCTTACTGAAGATTCAGTAGAGTCAATCGAGGTAGCACTTAAAGAGAAAGTTGAGCTTTCTGTTGAAGCTGCGCTCGCGAGCCAAGACGAACTTTACGCTGAAAAGCTTGAGACCCTTATTACACAAATTGATAAGGATCATACAACTAAGATGCAAAGTATTGTTGAAGCTGTTGATAAAAACAATGCCGCAAAGTTAGGCAAAGTTGTAAAGAAATATGAAACTGAGCTTAACGATGGAGCATCTCAATTTAAAGAGACTCTTGTCGAATCTATTTCTAATTACCTAGAAGAATATATTGATGAAGCAGTTCCAGTAGCAGCTATTGAAGAGGCTACACGTAACAGCACAGCCATGGCTGTTCTCAATAATCTTCGCTCTACCCTTGCTGTTGACTCGTCACTAATGGCAGAGTCTGTAAAAACAGCAATCGTTGAAGGTAAAACTGAAATGGATAATCTTAAAGCAGAAATTGCTAAACTTAAGAAAACTAACGAAACTCTTAATGAAAACTATAATCAGGCTAAGTCTGCTGCGTTTCTTGAGAATCGATGTGCTAAGTTTAGTAATAAAAAATCTACATATCTTAAAAAAGTTTTATCAGATAAGTCTCCAAGATTTATCGAAGAGAATTTCGAATACACTGCACGTCTTTTTGACCGGAAGGAAAAGGAGCAACTTGAAGTTATTCGTGAGGAAGCAATCAGCAATCGAACTGTGAAAGCTGATGCTCCAAAAACAGTTGTTCAGGAGAGAGCTAAACCATCAGTACCATCAAACCCTTATCTTGAAGGGCTGGAATTGATGAAGTAATTTAGCTTGATTCATAAACATTGAGGCATTCGGTGCCTGAGTCACTTGGGGTAACCCATGTTAAAATAAAAAAAACAAATTAATTATTATGAATAAACCACAATCATTTATTGATAAAGATCGCGCTAACACCCTCTTGGAAAAGTGGGCTCCAGTGCTTGATTATACATCCGATTCCGTTAAGGCAATCGACGATGCTCACACCCGTTTAAACACGGCTGTCCTCTTGGAGAACCAAGAGAAATGGTGCCTTGAGGAGAGCTCCTCTGTAGGCGGCGGTTCACTTGGTGCAGCTCCAAATAATGGTGCTATCTTCCAACCAAGTAACCAAGTAAACTCCGGTGACAATTACGCTCCAGGAGATGCGCGCCTTCCAAAGGTGCTCATCCCGATGATCCGTCGTACATTCCCCGAGCTCATTACTAACGATATTGTTGGTGTCCAGCCAATGAGTGGCCCAGTTGGTCTTGCATTCGCTTTGCGTTATGCTTATCAGTCTGATTCACTTGGTAATGGTACTGACAATAACCGCGGTGCCGAAGCCGCTAGCGGTGGTACTGGTGGTTCTGTTCCAGGTTATGGTGGCGCCGCTGGCCTTCCTGCTGCTGGCGGAACAGCTGCATCTGATGAACTTGGTTATCAGCTTCTTGATACTCGCTTTACTGGTACTTCTGCCGGTACTGGTGAGTTAGATGGAAATGCTAATTACTGGGCATTCAACGAAGGTGATCAAGGTGTTGCACAGATTCTCTCTGCTTTTGAGATTACTGGTAACATCCCACAGGTTGAAGTTAAGTTCGAAAAGACAGCAGTTGAGGCCGGTACACGCCGCCTTGGTGCTCGTTGGTCAGTCGAACTTGAGCAAGACTTGAAGAACATGAACGGTATCGATATTGATGCTGAGATCACTAATGCAATGAGCTATGAGATCCAAGCTGAAATCGACCGTGAGATGCTTATGCGCATGATTCAAGCTGCACTTGGTGCTGGCTTTGGTCCAGGTTTCTCAGTATGGTCACCTGCTTCTGCAGATGGTCGCTGGCTCGTAGAGCGTAACCGTGACTTCTATCAGCGTTTGATTATCGAAGCTAACCGTATTGCTGTTCGTAACCGTCGTGGTGCTGCTAACTTTATCGTTGCTACTCCACGCGTATGTGCTATCCTTGAGATGCTTCCTGAGTTCCAGTGGGTCCCAGTTGCTGGTGACGTCAATACACAACCAGTAGGTATCGGCAAAGTCGGTTCTATCGGTGGTCGTTTCAACGTTTACCGTGATACCCGTACAGAAGCTACCTACAATGGTAACTTCGGTCAGGGAGACATTCGCGCCGGCGGTGCTGGCGGTGGTACAGCTAACATTGAGTATGCACTTCTTGGATACAAAGGACCTGAGTTCTATGACACAGGTATTATTTACTGCCCATACATTCCAGTTATGGTACAGCGTACAATCGGACCTAACGATTTCGCACCACGTGTAGGCTTGCTTACACGTTACGGAGTTGTTGATAACATCTTTGGTAGTAACCTTTACTATCACGTTATTGTCGTACAGGGTCTTGGCGCTGAGTTTACTCCAGGTTCAAGCTCAGTTTACTTCTAAGAGTAACGCTTAGTATAACAATTAACCAGAACGGGCTCAGAAATGGGCCCGTTCTTTTTTGTAAAAATTATACTTGGTTGATTAAATACTTATATGCTTAAATTTACAAACATTAAACTTGCGGATGGTAAGTCTGGTGCTGATAGAGGACAAGGGCTTAAGAGATTAGAGTCGCATTACGTAACTAATTCTGGTTACGGTATTGGTACAGCTGCTAATGCTAATCTTAACGATAACTACTATGTTGTCTGGAATAGCTGGCCTGTCTTCACTGGATCAAATGCTAACCATACATCGGATGTCTCTTCAACAGATCTCGCTAAAATAGGAATCACTGCACTTACAGTAAGGGCTAAAGCTTCTTACGGCTCAGGTTCACTTGATTGCGTTATTGTACGTAAGTCAGATGGTCATGCAGTTCGTGTAACAGTTACTGGTTCTACAGCTGCTGATTATAAAGCTGATCTTGACTCGGAAGCAACAATTGCAATGGTTGATCCTAAACAAGGTCCATGGACTCCTGAACGAGGCCGTAAGCAAAACTTAGGGTATATTTAATAGTTAATCTATAGCAAATCAAATAAAGAACGGTAGGTGCAAACCTACCGTTTCTTGTTGCTCAGACCCTGTCTAAGCCTATTTTACCGATTCTACGTGTATATTTACAGTGTGGTTTTTACCCTTCTAGAGCCTCTAATCTAGCTGTTAAATTATCAATAACAGC
>JGI24006J15134_10000258_pt1 | contig 36084 bp, 43 predicted proteins | sample LinPmetageLP53_FD_15134 | JGI IMG/M metagenome (IMG submission 15134)
AAAAACACAAGATGGCTTTACTGATGCAGTTGATGCTTAGATATATCTATACGACACTACGTTAAGTTAGTATCATGCGTGATGGTGCAGATGGTGTGTTAGTAGGTATAATAATTTTAAGTTTATTATTGGCGACCACAGGAACACCCTCAATACAAGATTTTGAAAGAGACGGTACTATAACTTGCAGGAGTGTAAGTGGTGAAGTAATACAAAAAGAATCGCCGGTTACTTTAATTGTAAAAGTAAACGATGAAGTTTCAAATGAGATTAAAACATATAGTGTATATGTTTCTTTAGATGCTTATTCTAATTATAGTGTAGGAGACACTCATAAAGAACAAATATGTACTCTTACTGATTACGAATACTATAAAGAAATAATTGATGCGTTGTTAGAAAGCGGCATACTAGGTTAGTAACTTTTTATAAGAGACACGCATAATGTGTAAACATGGCTGACGGCGAAAGGGTAAAAAGACTAGGTAAAATTGTCTACATTCCACCCGATAAAGCATATACTAACATAAACATTGAAGAGACACCCTTTGGCTTCAAGTTATATCGAGAGGGCGCAACTAGGCACTTTACAGTAATACCTACTTCCGCAGTCAAACAAATAATATACGATAGAGGCGAATAAAATGACAGAGAATAACACAACCATAGAAGAATGTATAACAGACTGTATAGAGGCGGCTTCGTCATCAATCTTTGATGATATAGAAATTGTACTTGTAGCAGTTGTCGCTTTACTAGGTATTGGGGCTTGGGCTTACAAAAAATACCAAGTATTAAATGCAGACGGAAAAATATCTCTCGATGAGATTATAGATTCCATTGACGAGGTAAAAGAAAAAGCCGAAGAAGCAAAAGAAGAGATTGAGAAAATAGAAAAAACTCTTGATTCTCACAATGTTGCTGAATTGAAAGCAAAACTAAAAGAAGCAGGGCTTTCAGTAAAAGGCAAAAAAGCAGACCTTGTGGCTCGATTAGAAGCACACATGGGTGAGGCTTAGTGGCCGCATCAGATGTTTTTTCAATAAGATTAGACAATTTAGAAGAGACTACTAAAAGACATGAAAGATTGATTGAGCAACTTGTTCAATCTCAAGTAAGTATGCAGACAGGTCTTGCTAAAGTGGCTACCGAGTTAGAAATAACTAATGGACTAATAGGTACATACATGGGTAATATGCAAAAGATTATTTTTACCCTAATAGCAATTGTAGCAGGCGCTATGGGTATTTCAACACAGATGTGATATTATGAATCAAGAAGAGTGGCATAGTTGGTGCAACGGGGTTACTGATAAACTCACAAACCTTGAAATGACACTTAACTCCTGTCATAAAACACAGAAGCGTATGCTTTTTAGTATTATATTAATTTTAACAGGTGGATTAGGGTATGGTTTATTATTGCAGTTCTAGCGACGTTGGTATGCGTTTAGGTTTAAATAGCGCACAACGTACACAAGCGGCATCTAAACTTATTCTTGCTATACGCAGGTCTACCATAGATATAGACCAAGTGTTTAAAGATTACGGTAGAAACGTACCTAGTAAATCAATAGCAGAAACTACTGCTAATGGTGCGGTAAGTGCGGGCGCTACTACTATGACACTAACAAGCGCCGCTTCCTTTACTACAACAGGTAATGGTAATATAGATGGAGATTCTTTTGTATGGACAGGTAAAGATGCTAGTAACTCTAACATACTAACAGGCGTTAGTGGTATTAGCGCAGACCATGCAACAGGGGTTACTATTCAATCGGGCGAGTTTGCTCACGTTCTTAGAGAAATATGTGCTGATATAGCCGCCGCTTATTACATGGAAGATGAAGGTACATTTCAAGAAAACTCTTTGCGTGGTGGAGTTTTAAGAGAAAGAGGTACATTTAACCTAACTAGGCTAGCCCATTTGGGTAGTGTAGATTAGGTGAGGGTATGAAAGGATATACAAAAGTACCTTACGACCATGCCGGTTTTCCTAAAATTGATGCCGTAGGTAAGTTTAGGGCTAATGTTGTAAAACAGTTAGACAAACAACAAACGACACTAGACCGTGAAGTTAAAAAAATGCCTACTTATATCGGACCAAAAAGTAGTAAAAATCTAAAAAATAGATTATCAACAACAAGGAAAAGCGAAAATAGCAATATAAAAATAGATGCTTATTTTGACAAAAGTGCTTACGATAAAATGCTTAAACACATAAATAAAGAAATAGAAAAGAAAATGGCTAAGGCTATGGATGATGCGCTTGTTCACGCTACTTCAAATACACAAAGTGAAATTGAAAGTATGCCTAGAGAGTTTAAAGGCGTTTACTCAAAAAATACCGCAGTCGATGGTGATTTGTACGACAAAATAGCCAACTCTTTATTTTTTGGTCTTAAACAATCTAACAGTAAAAATCAATTTTCTTCTTTTACGGCAGGGTCTTATAATGATTCTCAGTCATTAGAGGGAGAGCCTGAGGGTGTGGAAGGTAGTAGGGGTGCTAATCTTACTCTATTAACGGCAGACGGTATGAGTCCTTTTAAAATAGATTCTCACCCTTTAGGTGGAACAAAAAGATTAGTTAATCACTTAAAGAATGCAAGAGGTGGTTAGTATGAGTATAGCAACAAAAACACAATATTGGAATAGTAGGATGACGGGTTTAGACCCTACTGCTTTAACAGGTACATTTAATGATAGTTGGTCGGCTAGTGGTAGTGGTTCAGCATCCGGTAATGATTGGTTAATTACTAACGGAACATACACAATTACTCCCGAAGCAGGCGGCTCTTACACATTAGTTGCCGCCTTTGAATATACTACTGCGCCAAACTCCGGCACTGTTCTTATGACTTTAGATAATGGTACACATAAAGTTGAAGTAAAATCCACAGGTAATAACTCATCACTAAGTTTAGTAGGTGCTAGTACAGTTACCATTACTGATTTGGACATCAAAAAAGAAGAAGAAAGCCCCGTTACTTTAATCTTAAGATTAACTTTAGAAGCAGGAGGGGCGGCAAAACTTTACACTCACGAAATAGTCAACGACTTTAGTGGGACAATAGCCTATTATAGTGTTACAGGCGCTTCAGGAAGCAGTCCGGCAGTCAAATGGGGTAACAGTAGCGGTAGCGTAAAATGGGCGGCTATACACTACTCTAAGTTCGGTGCGTTTTCTCCCGAAGAATTATTAATATCTGACTTTGCACAAGATACTTTGGCAAGAATGGGTCTTGGAATAGTTCAACAACTAAAAAGTAGTAATAGAATGTATCTAAAAACACAAGTACCGGACTCATCAATAGTATATGGTTACGACATATCTTCACAAATGCTTAACAGAATACCTGTACCAAGCATACACGTTTTAATATCTGAATTAAACTCACCTAATTTTGAGTCATTAGGCGGGGCTAAAATAACACAAGAGTATGATGTTAGGGTGTTTATTACTGTTAGAGGTACTAATTATGAAGATGCTTACCGAGCAGGTCTTAATATTATGGGAGAAGTATTTGATGAGTTATATACAAATACAGGTGTTTCAGGAACAACAGACAGTATTATTTCTTATGATGCTAAATTAGACTCAAAAATGGATGATGACGAGACTGTTTGTGTTCATGTTCTCACACTTACTTATATGAGAAGAATAGATATGAGACACAGATAATAATATTGATAAGGCAGTCCTTACCTCATCGTACTATACTAGAGGCATTTATATGGTAGAGTTCTTAAATAGATATGTTGGAATAAAGAAAGAAGCGACGTATGGCACAGTAGCAGTAGGTGCTATAACTACGTTTAAACACGGAGAAGTTGATGATGAATCATTTGCTACACGAATGGATATGTTGACAAGACAAGACATGAGTAGAGCGATTGTTAGTAAATCAGTAACAGGTACAGAATATTCAGAAGGCGGCCTTAATATGGCTATGCAAATTGATGACTTTACAGGAAATGTTTTAGCGGCATTTTTCCCTGCTACAAGTTACGCATCTAGTGGTACAATACATACTTTTGAAGAGCCAAGCACAACTTCACACTCTTACAATTCATACAGTTTTACAGTAGGTAGAGAAGATAGAGAGATAACTTACAAAGGAATGGTAGCAAACTCATTATCAGTAACAGCAAACGTAGGAGAATACGTTATGATGAGTGCTGATTTCGTAGGCCAAAGAGAAGTAGTTAGGACACTAGGTTCTGCTTATTCTAGTGGCGCTACATCTTTAGTGCTATCAGCAGGACAAGGNGCAGGATTACACACAACAGGAACAGGTTTTGCAGGCGGTGTTGCTTTTACTTGGAGTAACTTAATCACAGACACACTAACAGTAGCAGACTTAGGTGCAAGCGTAGTAGCAGGTGCAGTAGTGGAAATTAACCCACAATCAGTTACTTTTGCAGGAGATGCAGTAGACGCTCTTTACTTTTCTAACGGTTCAGTAAACTTTGACGATGTAACAGGTAATGCACCGGCGGCATCAGCAAGCGTTAAATCAGTTGATTTCCAAATTAGCCTAAACCCCGATACAGACAATACATACGCAATAGGAGACAGCACATACAGCAGTAGACCAAAAATGCAGAGAAGAGAAATTACAGGAACAGTTGAGTTTAACAAAGTTATGTACCTAGACCAAACACTTGACGAACCGGATTATTCAGCATTAGTTTCAGCAGACGGATTAGATTATTCAACTGTTGATGATGCACCAACAATGGTATTAAAGTTTGCTGATGAAGCAGGCACAAACCATATTACTTTTAACTTCTATCACATTAGATGGGAAACACCTACTGCTAACGTAAGCGGAAGAGATACAAATACAATGAGTGTTGGTTTCATAGCACTATATGACGCAACAACAAGTGGTGCATCTAAGGCTATGAACGTAAAAATGGTTGGCTCTACAAGCACAACAGCATACTAAGGTGATTAAATGAAAGATTTTATAGATTCATTAAAAAGAGATATACCGGAACACATGATGGAAACACTTTTGTCTATGACTGATAAAAGAAAAGTTATGAAGTATTGTAAGCAATACCCAATGTTAAAAGTAGAACCTAAAGTTGTTAAAAAGGTAGAAGAAAAACCTAAAACTAAAGTTGTTTTACCCGTAAAAGAAAAGAAAGAAGAGTAATTCTTTATTAAAGGAATACCTTTTACAATGTATTAGCGAGAGCGAGAGTGTGGTATTATGCCTGTAATGAAGAAAGAGATAGAGTTAGAAGATGGAACAAAGATTTGGGTTAGACAAGCCTCCGGTATGGAAAAGTTAGCAGTAACTAATGTTCAAGGAAGGGCATTTAGAAAAATGCGCCACGCAGGTGAGCCGGAAAAATGGACAGAAGAACAAGAGCAAGAGTTTACTAGTCTTATAGAAGATGGCGGCGGAAGCATACAAGACCAAATTACTACTTGGATTCCTCCTTGTATAATAGATGAAGATTTTGATATTAATTCTTTAACAACAGAAGAGTTAATGGAAATTTTGTTTTTCGTAAGAGGGGATGACAAGGATGGCGCTATCCCTTTGTAGACTTTATTAGAGTAGCCCCCTCTCTATGTATGGCCTTTAAGGGGGTTTTACCCTCTGACCTATGGTTAAAATATAACGTAAAAGGTGGCGCACATTTAATGGATTTAGACCTTATTGTAGCGGCTAATATTAATGATAGTATAGGTGAAGCAACTACTAAAGCGAAGAAAACAGATGCAAAGGGCGCAGTTGCTAGACGCGACCAAAGAAGGGAAAAACGCAAACTATTAAACAACAACAATAGTCTACTCGATATATTGAGAGATAGCGGAGTGCCTGTCGAGGGCAAGAGTAGTGATAATTAAATATGATAGAGACAATTTATATGGACTCATACTTAGAGTTTGTTATTCCTTTTGTTTTTATCGTAAATGCTGTTACTCTATTAGTATTACGTTCCGGTGCTTCTAAAGTTTTCTTCGACATTGTAGGTACGTTTCAAGCACAAAGATTAATCAAAGATGCAAAAGCATCACAAACCGTATTCGAGGCTTTATACCTAGATTCTCTATCGGGAATACAGGAAGGCGCACAAGAATTAAGTGATATATTTACTGAAATGACTGATAGAGTAATACCTATCGTAAAAGAAATAGAAGAAGCAAGAATTGAATTAGAGAAATTTATGACTGTTACGGGTGTTGAGGCAAGAATAGCGGCAAATGAAATAACAGAAATAGGTTTGGCGTTTGGTTTTAGTGCCGACCAATCAATGTTAGCCGGTGCAAAAATGGCTCAGTTGTCTGGTGTTTTAGGAGCAGGCAGTCTAGCGACGGGTACAGAAGTGGGTATGGCTTTTGGTCTTATATCCGGCATGGAAACAGATGCGGCTATGCAACGTATGATTAACTTGCAGGCACAAACTAAGTTTATGACTAAGGGCATAGAAGATGAAATGTCCGTTAGAGAAAAAAATGATAGAATTAGAATGAACAGCCTACGTATTCTTAATCAACTAAATACTGTTGAGAATAGGTCGGTTGCTACAATGGAACAGATTACTTTCGTTATGAATCAATTCGCATCACAGGCTGAGTTGACTAATGAAAGTATAGCAAGTATGGCGGCTTTATCCGCTACACTTATTGAAGCCGGTGAAGAACAAGGTAAAGGTGGTCGTGCTTTACGTATGATGTACGCTAGACTTGGTGCTGACATTAACGGCTCAAGAAAAGCAGTTGAAGATTTAGGTATTGCTGTCGCCGATAACGAGGGAAACATGAGAGCGTTTTCAGATGTATTACAAGACTTAGCAGTTGAGTATAACAAAATGAGTGGTGAAAGAAAAACTGAATTGGCTCAAACAGTAGCCGGTAACAGACATTATACTCGTCTTATTAAATTACTTGAAAACGTAGATAGGGTAAAGGAGTTGGAGTTTGAAGCAACAATTGCTATGTTCCCTGCTATGGATGAAATAGAAAGAAGAAGAGGAACGGAAATATTTGCTTTGCAGAAAGCAGAAATGGCTTATAAAAATTATAGTGCTTTATTGGGAGAAGAATTAGTTCCTGCTATGACTGATGTTACTAACAAACAAGCACTTATAATAAAAGATTTTGCCGGAATGGTAAACAGTCTTGGTGGTGTTGGTGATGCTATGATAGGCGTTACTCAAGGTATGAAAACAATGATTGGCCCGACTTTTAATATGTTGTTAAACATACAAAACATGACTGTTGCTATGGACACTAATAGAATAATTAGTAGGGCTTTAGCCGGAGAAGGGATAGCAGGATTAGATAATGCTTATTCTCAATTAAGCCAAAGTTTAAGTTTACATTTAACTCATCAAGAGAATAAACAACGGGCAGACGAAACTGAACACGAAGCGACTTTAAGAAAAAATAATGCGTTAAAATTATTAATACAAACCCAACAAGAATATAACGATGCTGTAAGTGCGGGTAATATGTACGATTTAGCAAAGTCTGATATTGACTTTAACACTTATCTTTCGAATGATGTTGATGCAACAGGTGAAAGAATAAGAGTACTAAAAAGATACGAAGATTTTCAATTAAAAATGTTTCAAGGTAAAGCAGATAGGCGAAGAAGAGATGCGGCGGCAGAAAGAAAAACAGCAGGTGAGTTTAGTGCTATGGCTAGGGTACAAATAGACGTAGCAGATAGAGCATTAATGGCTACTCAGCAAAGTGGTACTCAAGAAGTAAATGGAATAAAAACTACCGCACAAACAAGACATGACGCACACGTGCAAGCAGTTGACCTTAAAGAAGAGTTTTTGCGATTGAAAAAAGAACACAATGAAGCGGCAAGGGCTTTAGATGAGGAAGCAAATCAGTTTGAAAAGAGAATACGTGGCGAAAAAAAGGCTAGGCATAAAGATGATATAAGCGAATCTAAGGTTGAGAATGATTTAGTCTTAAATAAAGCGCAGATGTATAATGGACTTACTTCAACCATGTTAGGTGTAGGAAGTGCTATGATGTTGGTTTCTAATAATCAACGTATAGTAAGGGGTGGTATGTTAGCAAATGCGGCGGCTATGACTTTACATACAGTAAAAATGCTTGCATCAATTGGTGCTTTTAAAGGATTTAATATGGTACAAGCAGAAACAATTTATAATATGGGAGTAGCACGTTATAAAAGTATGCAAGAAATATACACAAACGCACAAAAAACTGTATCACAAAACGCATACACTATGTCTATTGTTGGTTCTTCTAAAGCCATGCAAGGTTTAGCCGCATCTGCTGTTGTGGCCACAGCCGCTACTAAAAGTTTAATCGCTATGTCCGGCCCACTTATTCTTTTAGCATTAGCAAGTGTGGCGTTAATGGAAATAGCAGAAAAATTCGGTTTGTTTGAAACACCCGATTTAGAATCAAGTATGGCGGGAATTAGTTCTGCTAGTTTAGATACGGCGGCAACAATTGATATATTAAACGAAAAACTTACTGCGGGGGAAATAGACGCACGAATAACAAAACAAAAAGATTTAGTAGATAGCCTAAAAGATGCTACCGGCGCTTTACAAGTTGCCGCTAGAGAAGCGGCGACACAAGAGTTACTTAATTTAAATACTGCTAAAAATGTAACAGTGTTTCCTAGTTTAGATACTTCACAAGCAGAAGGTTACTTTACTTTACTAGGTCGATTAGATAAGGCAAGAGATATGTATAGAAATAAATACTCAATGGGTCATTTTGATGGTAAGGAAAAAGAAGCACAAAAGGCTTTAGATAATTGGATTGACAGTAATGAAATTTTACACAATAATATTTTACAAAGTGGTGCAGAAGATTATAGGCAATATTCTATTGCGGCTAAACAATACAAAGAAGATATAGAAAATCAATTTGACTCGGAAATAAACGGCATTGGTATGATGGGTACTGCATACGATGAAGCAAAAGATAAGATGAATGATTTTATGAATGAAAGAGAAGAAATGTTTTATGGGTTTAGTAAAGATAATTTAACGGGTGATTTAGTTAGGCAAGTTACGCAACAAGGAGTTGATACGTTAATTACTACTACCGAAGTTATAATGACAAATAATTTTAATGGTATAAGTGTACCACAGATGGTAGATATTATAATAGACGAGATAGAGGGTAGGGGTAGAACGCACGGATTTGACTTTTCCAATACTACTTAGAGTGTGATAATATGGTAAGAACAGTAGAAAAAAAATATCAAGTATGGCTTGCAGGCTACTACGATGATTTTAACGGTGCAAGAGCAATACCGGATTATTTACAATTACCTTCTGATACATTATACTCATCAACACTAAGTCATTTTGGAAATCCTATAAACGGTGAGGCTTCTCTCAATCCAAGATACAGATTTAGTATAGCAGATAGAGATTTAATAGGCTCTATTCAAATTAGTGGGGTAAGTAATGCTAATGATAATCATTATCTTAGTAACAACGGTATATTTGAGTGGTTATCTAATGATGTAACAAGACAAAGTTATAACAAATGGGAAGGTAGAATACAACTACAATATCCTGATGGACACGTTGCTAACAGATACAGATTTGGCGGCAGTACAGCACAAGGAAATATAGGTTATCAAAGATTTGTTAACGGACACGACAGTAGTGGTACTTATATTGTTCCTGTTGGAGATAATGATGCTACTTTTGGTAGGGCAGGTATGAAAAGATTTGACATGGAAACTACTAATAAAACAAACTACGTAGCCGGAGATGCCGGATTAATTTCAACCACAGGAGATTTCGTACAAAGAGCGCATCTTACAGGCTCTTGGATGGGAGAAAAAATGCGTACCACTACAACAGATACACCGGCTCAAGTGTTTGCAGAAGTTACTTCTCCCTCAAAACAACCTTTTCTTTGTGTTCAGAGTAGTAGAAAATCAATAGCAAACAATGGTACTACTAATTATGCACCAACTATAATATATGACGGTGCGTTAAATACTAAATTAGATAGAGATGTTTTTACCGCAAGAGTAGCCTTAAGAAGTTATTTGTCTACCGCAGACAATTGGGATGATGTAGCAATACGTTTTGAAATAGGATTTCCTTCAACGCAAGCGGGTTTGTTAAACGACACCGGATATACACGAAGTTCAGACGTACCTGCAATAGATTTTAAGTTAAATATGTCCGAAATAAGTTATAACACTAAGGCTTTAATACATGATGGTAGTAACGCTGTATCTTATACTAATGATAATTCTTGGATTGATGTTGATTTTGTGTTTGATTACACTAATAATAAGTTTAAGGTTTATTATAACGGTACGGAATATACAACACAGAATAACATAAATGGGGCAGGTGGTTATGATAATGGGTATAGTATGCCTAATGGTACTACCGCAAGCAATTTATATGGTTGGCAAATGACTGTTCAAAGCACAGAAGGTACTGATGGTAATTACGGTTATGTTTCTTATCTAATGTTAGATAGAGTAGGTTTAGTAAGATACCTTACAGATGATATAACTACTACTGATGAAATACATATAGAAAGTCTTTCCTTAAATCAACCCGTTAACGGTATAAGTAATTGTAATATTAAAGTAAGTGATGACCCCGACAGGGCGACCAACGGAAATACAGGATTAGTAGCAACAGATTATGTGGAAAATTTAAAAGATTTGTTTGTATCTAGCACATCTTTAAATTGGAAATTATTAATTTTTGGAGATATAAATTCAAAAATAGATAGACCAATATGGAGAGGTCATATAGATAAATTTGATATAAAACAAAGAGGAAGAAGTAGGGAAATATCTTTTTCTGCTCAAGATTCTTTTATTTTGATGGGAAAACAAATACCTTTATGGGAAGTAGGACAAAAATCATTAGATGATAACTCCCAAGAGATACCTTATTGGTTGTATGACGCACAAGGATTTAAAAATATAATGAATCTAGGTGCGTCTAACCTAGAATTAAATGATGAAAATATAGGTTTTGAATCAATTAGTAGTTACAAAGAAACATCAGACCAAAGAACGCAATTACATAGTGGTTTACCTATACAAATGTATAACAACGAAGATAGTCTTGGGCCAAATAATATAGAAGATTTTTATGAAGGCGTAAGAATAATAGGTTTTGATGAAGATACTAGTAGTAATACTAGATTTTATTTGAGTGCAACACCAACATCATTTAGTGCATTAAGCACTAATTTTAATATAGTAAGTACTAGACACACTACTACTTCCGCTATACAATTTAATAGTATTACTAGTGATAATATAGTAACTGCTAATCCGTTATCATATAATCCTGAAAGTGCAAAAATAATCTATATAGGAAAACAACAGAGTCTACTAACTCTTGATAGTGATTGGGTATATCCACCAACCGACCCTGATAATTTTGGTGAAGATGCTTGGAAAGAGATAGTAGACAAACACCCTGCATACGAAGATATAGAGCCGTTTTTTGGGCCTCATAATATGCACGTTTATTTTGATGCAGACCCTAATTTACAATTAGGAGACACAATATATATAGATAACGAAAATATTAATAATACGGTTAATTTAAATACCGCTTACTACAAAAAAGAAGGTCATAAAATAATAAAAATAGATAAAATATTAAGTTATTTTGGTAATTTGCCCGCAAAAACATACCGTAATAATACTTTAGCCGGACATCATGATGGTACGGGTAGAATATATATTTGGGTAGTAAAAACAGATACAGAAATTACTAGTAGAAATTGGTCAACACAAAGTATTCCCGAACACGGTATCTATACGGCTAATAGTTTTAACACAAGTAGTTTTAACAATACACAAACAAGTATTGTTTTAAATAATACACATGGATTTACAGGTAACGGTACAGCAAGAATAAAATTACCTTTCCCAATCGCTGTTAGTGGTGTTCTTCATAGATATATAGAGTTTACTTATACCGGAATTATCAACTCACAACACACACTAACGGGTGTAACTAGAGGAAGTGGCTCTTTTAACCAAAACCACCCCACCTTAGCAGGCTATTCTACACATGGTGCGACTGTTTATCAAGTACCTAATAGTGGTTCGGTTTATCCTAATTTAAACAATAGTACATTACTTGAGGGTGATAATAGGTTTCAATGGAGTAAAGACACAGGGCGTATAAGAGGTGTATGGAGTAATGAGGCAGAAGAAATTAAGAATAGAGCAAACCATGCTTTATGGATGAGAGATTTGCCTATGAGTTTATGGTTTCAATATCACTTTGGTATAGTAAACGTAAACTACGTAAATAAAACCTTACCTAGCGGCGTAAATGCAAATATTTATAGTGCTATGAATAATGGGTCATCACAAACAATATCTCCTACGACAACAGCAATTAAAGTACACCAAAAAACCTACGAAAATTTTCCTAGTCATGGTGTAGTTGAAATATGGAGGGGAGATGCACAAGGTAGTGCGGGTACATACAGTAGTAATAATTTAGTATATGAAGAAAAGTTTATTTATAGGGGTAAAAAAATAGTAAGTGGTGTGTATTACTTAGTTGGTGTAAAATATATTGCGGGTACTTATGTTTCTGCGGGTGATGCCAACTCAACATCCCCCCCTTATTATTATATGAGGGTACAAGAAATAAGTAATGACTACAAACATCTTTGGTTGCTTTGGGCTGATATGAGAAATAATGGTTTGGCCGATGCAGACGGTGGTTTCAGAAAGAAAAACTTTGGTTTACAACACCCTATGTCTGAAAATTACAAATTAGATATGTTTTATGCAGACCAAGTTGACGAAAAAGGTAATATTGATAAATTTGGTAGTTTAGATATAGGAGATGATATAAATATATGGAATGTTGATTCCACAAATGACACAAGCACAGGGGCGGCATACTCTAAACCTGCTGACTATTCTTCTTCACAAACAGTAAGTAGTATAGCAAACGATGTATCTAGTGGTAAGTTAAAAATACTTACATCAGAAACAGGAACAGTAGCAGTTGGAAATTATATTCATCTTATAGGTACTGCCGACCATGACGGAATACACAAAGTTGCTTCCGGTGGCTTAAGCAACAACGCACATTTTATTACTGAGACTACATTTGTTAGCACTACGGTAAATACAGAAGGGGCAATTTACTGCCCAACAACAGGTAGCGACCAAGATTTATCTTACTACCATGATTGGGAAAATAAAGCAGGTGCATTATTAGTAGTAGATGCCTCAAGATTCTTTAACCTTAATACTAATGCTAACAGTGGTAAAACAGGGCAGTTAAGTGGTTTAGGTACTGATTTAGGAGATTACGTACAAACAAGGCAAGGATTCCCCGCATTAATAGATAACTATTGGGCAGAAGCATTACCTTCTTACAGAACAACAGGAGATTTAACGGGAGAACACCCTTCACAATACAAATTATTATCAGACGTTACCTTAACTGATGGTCTTATCTCAGGTTCAAAAGGAATTGCTATTGATGATGCTACTAAGTTTGGTAGTAGTGGGGTAGGTAGTATAATTTTAAAATATAATAATAATAATGCTTTAAATAGAAAATATTATTTTGCGTGGGGTAATAAATTAGCAACAGAATATAGTAGTAGTAGTGCTGTCGACGCTAACCCCGTAGTTAATTCTAGTAGTTCTAATTTTAATGGTAATATAACAACCACTATAACAAATACCGGCGAGTCTCATGTTACTTCACAATTAAAAGAAGGTATGTTAATAAGAAGAACAGACGTAAGCGCAGGAGAAACTTACAATGAAACAATAGTCGATGTTATAAGTAATACACAATTAGAGGTTAGTGGTACTTGGGCAGAAGGTAACACTTATGTTGTGCCTGTTCAATTAGGTAAAGTTTATATTTGCCATAATGAGTTTGATGAAATAATATCAAGCACACTTGATGGTTTAGAAAGAGCAATTTTCGCTGAATATTCGTTGGCAGGTAGTTGGGGGGATTACGGCGTAGATATTACTTATGACTCAGCCAATGAGCCTGACAGTTTCCAAGTACATTCAACTGCATATCCGCAATATATGTTAAGACTTTTAATGCACCTAAATGGTTATATTAAAAACAAAAATAGCGGTACTTTTTATGAAAGTGATAAAGTTAGAACACTTTGGAATGCCGCAATTATGGACACTTGGCTACCACCAACAATTTTATACAGTATGTATGATATAAACAATGTTCCTATAACAAATATAATGACAAGTTATAGTGATACAGATAGCAACGATTCCTACGGCTCTATGGTTGATGCTAGAGGAAGGACTATATTATCTACTATACAGAAAATGAAAAATGCTAGTGGCGTAGGTGAAGATAATAATATAGATATTTCTTTTTCATACCTAATAGGTAAAGATAATAGAGTTGAGTTTAGACCTAAATACAAAAGTAATATTAATTTTACTAGAAGTAACATAAAAATAAATAGTTTAAGCACTAAATTAGATTCACAAGTTACAAATATTAGAGTGTATTATAATAACGGTAAAAGTTTTGTTGATTGGCCGTCTACTACAATATCAAACACAACACGTTGGAAAGTTTTAGAATACCCTAAAATAAAACAACATTCAGAAGCAACACATATTGCTAAAAAACAATATGCTACATCAGTTAATGCGCCTTTTGAAGTTAGAATATCACCTGTAACTACTACTGCTGAAAAATCTAAAATGATAGATACAGGTAGGTATGGTTACATAGCGGATTCTTACGTAGCACTAGAGGGTACGGATGACGGTTATACAAAAGTATGTAATTGGACTAGGTTAGGTACAGGTGGGGTTTTGTTTAATGGTATGGTAAATGCTTTAGACGGCAACCAAAAAACATCTAGTAATTTGTATGCAAGATATGGAATAAGTAAAGACGCTACATCAAGCGGTGATGTAAGTTGGGGAGACAATTATTATTGGTATGGTAGTGGTTCTATATCTAATGCGGTACAGATAGTACACATACCTAATGGTACACCGTTTGTTAGCGACAACCATACACACCCTATGCGTATATGGATAGATTTGAAGGCTTCACAAGAAAGTGATGCTACCATAGATACTGCCGAGTTCACTATAAACGTAGGTGATTATTCATTTGATAATGCTACTAAATCAGCAACTAGTCAAAGTAGTGTTACCGTAAATGTAAAACATAGTGGCTTCTATGAAATAGCATTACCTTCCACATACAGCGACACAAGTGTAGGTAACATGGTAGTTAGTTTTAACGCAGAATATTGTAGGGCTTTACTACGTCATAGATGTGGCGACCCTACACACGCAAACATTCTAAAACAAGTGGCTACTAACACTAACACAATATTCCCTCTAGGTATGAGAGAATACAGCGAGATGGGTGCTATGGGTACTACTAGAGCAGAATGGTATGCCCCTAAGATTCTAGTAACTAGAGATTTGTCTTACACTCCTGCTACTTTCGTAAATGTTACAGATGCAGGTTTAGGTGTGTCTAATGAAAATCTAGTTATAACAAATGTTAGGTATGCTTTAAGAGCAGGGGCAAGTGAAGAGTTAACTTTAACACTAGAAAGGGATGAATCAATAACTGCTAGTAGGTTAATACAACATCTTTTTGGTACTGATGACGGACAAGATAATGATGGTCAAGATTTTGGAGACGACGGTGGAGTTATAAAACCACCTATAAGTAAGCCCGATGAACCAATAGATGATAGACCGCAATTACCGCCGCCCGATACCGACCCCGATGCTGATGAGAATAACGAATCGTTTCAGACATCTAGGGGTAAACAAAGACAAAGAAAATTAACTAAAGGTAGTAAAATGAGCCTAAAAAAAGATATGTTTTCGGGGGATGGGAAGTTTAGCATTTTGGGACAAGAAAAACCTCAATCTATACCCACTATTATGAGAAGTATAGAAGGTATGGATGTAGATATAGTAAACACTAGTGGTACTGCGGTACTATCTTCCGAAGGATATGTTTTTGCCGGTACAGGATTACAAGGTAGTGATAGTTCTTCTATCTCAAGTCAAGAAGTATCTATCGAAACTACATTCGTAGTACCCTATGATGTAATGTCAAATAGATTTAGTATTGACTCTATAATATCTCATTCATCATCTCATTCTGTAAGTGATAACGCTACTCTTTATAGCACAATAAAATGTATGGAAACAGGAAAAACTCTGAGTCATAATACCACAGTAAGAAGTGGTCTTAATAAAGAAAAAATTACTATATTCCCTAGCACTAGATTAACAGGTATGGAAACTAGCGGTAATAATATTAAGGTAACTATAACTAGAAAGCCAAATACTTTAGAGGATGGTTCACACGAAGCAAGTATAGTATTACACAACTTACAAATTAAGATGCACAGGGCAGTAGCCCACAGTCCTTCATCATCTAACAATTTTTCGACTATCACTTGAGTGGTACATCTTCTAAGTTATCTCTTAGTGCTAGTATATCCTGCGCTCTTTGCCTACCTACACCCTTGACAGCCATAACTGCTTTTTGAGTAGTCCTAAGCCTAAGTAGTTTAGGTATGCTACCAAACTCTTCTAATAAATCCTGAGCCATAGTAGGGGTTACTCCTTTTACGGAAGAAAGAAATGCGATACGAGGGTCTAACTCCCCCTTTTTTATAGCCTTTTGTGTATCTGAATCGTGATTAGAGAAAGCCATTCCTAGTTGGGTATGATTTACTACTAACCATTCGACAAACTCATCCATAGTATTCAATTCCATATACTTAATTTTAGGGAATCTTTGATGAAATGTCATTTTGAATTGTGTATTTACTTTTTTCATACGAGACATTTCGGTAGCAATTTGTTTTGCTGATGGCCTTCCGGTGGCTACCCAAGGTTTTAACTTTGCACCATAAACTACTAGTACGGGATTGTCGTAGTTATCCTGTAAGTCTCTCAACTGAGAAACGATAGTTCTATTGCGACCAATACCAAGAATGGAACGAAAAAGGTCGTTAATTTCTTTAGCCTCAACACCCCAAGTACCCATAGCATAATCAGCACTCACCATTCTACATACTTTTACGTTATTTTCACCCATACGCATTAACAACTTGTTAATTACTTTTGGGTTTTCTCTATCATCTACTAGTAACATCCTACCATCCTAATGTATGGTAAACCTCATCCTCTAATATAATGATGTGTGAATTACAATCGCCACAGTACTTTTCTCTTGAAGTTTTTAGTGTCCAAGCGTTATGACATATAGTGCAGGCTTCCATTTCTTTTTCGGTTAAACTAATTAGGTTCATCATTTTTATACTCTCCTTGTACCGTCATCTCTCCAACAAGAACCTTTGCATCCTACGTTAGCGGATAGCCAAGAACAAGACGGTGGTTGTTCATGGTCTATGATAGAAAACAATTGCATCCTAGACATACTAGGTTTGAAATCTCTCCAATTTAATTTTTCGATAAAAGCAACTGCTTCATCAACTATCTTTCTTTTGTCTGCTGTACTCAATGTTTTTGGGTCTGCAAACAACCTAAGATTCTCAACTAGATGATAACCTAAAGCCAACCTAACAGGGTGTTTAGGGTTCTCATGCGTCATGGCCGAGGCTATACACGGAGGTATAGGTATTTGGCCGGAAGAAGTTATCTCACCGTGAAATACATTACTATGTAGGTCTTTAGGTATAGGGTTATTAGAAATCCATTTGACTATATCAAACTCGCTATCCACAGCCCTACCTCTAAATGGGTCATACACATCATACTCCCTGTTAGGAGTGGTAGGTATGTCGTAATTCAATGGGTCTTTAACAAAATCTAGCGTAGGTATATTTACAGCCCACTTACTTCTTTTTGTATTATATGTGTTGGGTATTCTTGTTAGTTTTTGTGGATGCCCTACGCCGTCTAAAGTAGCCAAATCACTAGCCACACTTCTCTCATACCTGTCTATATGCCTAGCAATACTTGTGCCGATTACGGGCCGCTTAAACATCTGATGTATATGAAATCCTCTACCTGTAAAGACAGTCCTTACATCACCGTCTAAACGAGATATGAGCGTGGCCACATCATTCTTTACATCATCCATAGAACCACCTTCCTCAATATCAAAATCCCACCATGCTCTATCCATAATGACGCTCTCAACGTCATATTTCCAAGGCCTAATAGGGTCTTTTCTTTGAAAAGCATACAAAGATGTGTAGCAAGATGCTTTACCATTTACTTTATCTATGTAGTCATCAAAAGTTTTACGAGAAAAGCATTGTGAACGGCGAAGCCCAATCTCTCTCGGAAACAGAAGCATAATAATCACTCTTCTTTTACCGCAAAAGTATAGGTAGCACCACAGGAGCAAGCCAATAAAGTCATGAGTTCAGGTTTGTGTCCTTCTTCTCCTGTTACTCTCCAAACTTCTTCCTCGCCTTCCCAAGCATCCATTTTACCGCACGTTTGACATATAATTTCCGGTTTATTCATCTATATTCCACTCCTTAATGCCGTTGAGTTCCGCCTCACAATCTAGTGAAAAATCACACCACATTGGACAGAAGTAATCATTCCAATTCATAGGCCACTGTTGGGATGTGAGAGACTCAATAGTGTCATATAATGATTCCTCAAATATTTTATACGACCTCTCTCTAAACGGCTCTAAAAGAGCAAAGCCCTTCTCAGCACCAAGCCACATAGTCTTACCTCTCTTAGCACCCTCTAGTAATAATTTATCTTCCGCGTCGTATTCATAATCAGGGGTGATATATAAGAAATGTGATACATCTTCGTAATCTAACTTTCTCAACAACCTAGTATAGTACACTAATTCTTTTCTAGTCCTACCTAGTTTACCCATATTCATTTTACCTGTCTTTAATTCAACTAAGATTAGTTTACCTGTTTCGGGATGCTTTAGTACACCATCTATAAGACCGACCCATACAATAGGTTGCCCATTCAGTACTTCGTAGACTTCATGCTTAACTTCTGCCTCTACTACCTCGAATCCACCCATGTCATGTGCTATCTGATGCAATAGAATATTTAATGAATCAACCCCATCATCGTCTGCTACACCTTCTTGTTTCGCCGCTTCCATCAGCACGTCTGCACCGTCTAATAAACCTCTCTCCATAACATTATGTATGGCAACACCACGAATCATTTCTTCTGTTGGTGGTATAGTAGGTATATCTGCTATATATCTCCAATAGAATTGTCGTGGACACATCTTGTATGTCATAAACGATGACTTACTAACTCTTAGTGAGCCTTCATCAGCAGGGTTATAAGAAGAAAGCATAGTTTCACTCTTCTTCTCTTGTTATTCCGTTATCCCAATCATCAATAGACATTTGGTTTGTGTCAAACAAACCTTCACCGCATGACGGACAAACATCTTCTAGTGGTATGTTAGGTAGTATAGGCCTGATAACTTCTTCGTTACATGACGGACAGACTACTCTATCCATTTTACCCATGTCGTCTAATAAATTATAGAACATCATCTGTAATTTCATCATATCATTACCCATAAACTGAATAACCTTTACCGTTTCTTTCATAAACATCTCTAAATCGTCGTCTTTCATATCTCTTTCACCTTTGTATTACCGTTATAAACTTTACACCCAACTCATATCTGCTAGTCCATTCCTAGCATTCTCTATGGGTTGAGTACTCCATCCTGCCAAATCAAAGTATGGCTTTATTTTTTTTATGACAAATCTATCCACCATAACCTTAGTACCTACGGTTTCTATACCTTCGACATCCTTTGGGTTATCGAATGCTATATACTTACCATCTTCATTTAAGGTAACTAAAAAGAATGAGCCTTTTCTATATCCTTTACCTAGATATTCGTTAGCCCAAGCCGCACCTGCTGATGAGCCGGACAGTACTTTGTATTGGCTTATATCTCTCTCTAATTTACCCTTCATACATAGGTCTATTGGGTCTGTTTCTCCCTTGATTACCGAATCCACCATAGCGGATAGTCTATCAGTTACAGCAGTCTCTTGTTCATTAGTTAATATTCCGGTAATAGTATCTAACATAGCGGCTTTCATAACAGGGGGCATTCTGCTTTGTTTCATCTCAATACCTTTAACGTAAATGTTTGGTTCGTGATACTCACCATCAGTCCAAGTAACCATACCTGTATATCTATTCTTAGCCACCATTATTATACGAGAACACCACTTTTCAAACTCGGTTACGATAGGGTACATCTTATCATTAATTAACCCTAACTTTTCTAACCCTTCTTCGGGAGTAGGTATAACACAGAATACAGAATCAGTATGTCCATAAATGACATCAAACCCTGCCTCTCTAGCATTTTCCATAAGTTGCCCTAGTGTTTCTCTTGAAGTGTATGTGATAGCCGCCGCTATTTCGGGATGATACATACCGTACTTAGCATCTCCCGCTACACCATACATAGAGGCAACTAGAGTCTTAGCGGCAAACTGCATACAATCCCATTTCTTTTTCTCATCACCTTCAGTCATAATCATCTTCATTTTAAACTCATTTCTAAACGTAGTCATCAGTTCCATTTGTCTAACTAACAAACCTTTCTCACCCTGTTTAAACTTAGAGCCGTTACCGCAGTCCACACCTTCGGGGTCTAAACTATCCCAACTAATATTATACTTAGCGGCATTAGAGTGGTACATAGCACGTATGTCTAAGATACCTACGTTGTCGTACACCCCTGCTTCCACCTTGAGAATCTCAGCACCTTCATAATCCACCTTAGAAAATTGTGGTTGAGTAGGTATCTTTCTATCAAAGTCTTTATCTCTTAAAACTAAGTTAGTAAACATCTTAGTTATGAATGGGGTACTCTTAATCTCACATTGTACTATGTGTTGTAGAGCCGTATAGTAATCTAAGGCATTTACTGCATCATCTAACTTAGGTAGTAGTCTCACATCTTGTCTACAATAGTGTATGTATAAATCTCTATCTTCGTACCAAGATTCATCGTGTCCTTTCTCTAATTCTACTTTCTTTTCTCCTAATATTTCTTCTGCTACATCGTTTAGTTTGTAAGAAGGTAGTTTTCCATTCTTCATTTCCCATAGTTTAGAAACAGCAAGCATCAAGTCTATACAATTCCTACCTACTATTGGTTGTTCCCAATCACCATACTCGTACCTTAACCTCCTAAGTGGTGATAGGGCGTATGAGGGTAGCCCACACGCTCTAGTACGCTCGACTATCTGTTTTATGTCAGCACCTACTACATACCACCCTGTAATAATATCGGGGTCGCAATTCTTTAGTATTCTCATAAAGTGTATGAGCATAGAACGCTCATTAGGAAACGCCATAGCGGGAGTTTCATATTTGTATTCACCTAACTCAGAATAAGGTACACCTTCCCCATCCTTCAAACCTCGCTCCGCAAGCGTCGCCTCAACAAACCATACATATTCTTTTCCGGTAAAATTATCATAGGCTACAATAACTCTCATGTGTCCTGTCGTTGGCGACCATTCACAATCGAGATACCAAGTTCTATGTTTGTAGTTAGGTATAGGTTCGTTACCATCATTAATATAATCACAAAGAACTTTGTTAGTGTAAGGTACGTTAGCCTCCCATGTCGACCCTGCGTAAGACAGTTGTCTTACATCATGAGGGGTAGAACAATAAACTTTAGTTAAAGATTCTCCATACAGACCTGTATAACCTGCTTCGGTTCTAACTGCTTCCGCTACGTATGGTACATTTTCATCTTCCATGTAGCAGTAAGGCCAATAACCTGTAATAGTTTTCTCGTATCTTTTACCGTCTTTATCTCTAGCCCTTATGAGAACATTTCTCCCATTCGTCTTTTCGACTATCATTCTACATCATGCCTAAACATCTTAAGGTCATTACAATGTTCACACTCATATATTTCTGCGTTGTCTATATGTTCCACGAAAACCCAAGAGAAAGTTGCACCGCATCTTTCACATGAAGGCCATCGTTGTGTGTAGTTAACCATATCAATTCACCCTTCTTGCGCCCCTACTACGGGTATCAATGTTGTGGCGGCGTAGCCAATTATTAATACACATTGGCGTAACGCCACATTCAATAGCAATAGTCTGCATATTTTTACCATGCTTTACATATTGTGCATTCAGCCACTCATAATCTCTATACAATGGTTCTGCATCACTAGGTAAGATAGTAATAAATACATCATACCCATCAATCATTCTTTTGTTTTTCCCTAATTCTAAATCTGTCATTTCTAAATCCATTTAATCACCCCAAGTTACTCGCTTGGAAAATAAAGTCGCCATCACCTAATGTAATTAGCATTCTGATACCCTGTCCTTCGGGCCTAAAGTCAAAGAAGTGTACGCTTGCTGTGCCTGTTAACTCTTTAAAAACATACTCTAAACCACCCATATAAACTGCCTCGAAAACAGCCTGTGGTTGTGGGTCTATTTGAGAGATAGTTTTACCTTTAAGATTCTTACCTACTTCCACACATAATCCTCTCTCATCAGAAGTTACTGTGTATAGGTTGTATCTTTGGTTGTTCATATTATCACACCTAAATGCTTCATACAAAGTGGTAGTGTCTATGTCTAACCAAGAGGCGAAAGGTTTTCTTTTACCTCCACTATTCAATTGATAAGTAATATCTTGTAGGTCTATCTTAGTAGCCAACCTTACAGACTTGGCCTCCCACTCATTAACATTAGAAGATGTATGAGGAAACGCTAAAGCCTTATCGGATGAAGTCATAGTAGTTTGTTTGTTAGATGATTTTAAGATAATTTTATCCTCACCAATTTCTAACGTGATAGCATTACCATGATATTTCAAAGCACCTAAGAAAGCATCTATATCAGATATAGCAAAATCTCCTGTGCCGGAACAAGGTATAGATAATAATGTCAATGACGACAAGCCATCCTTAACAAGAGAGCAGGCAGTAAGTCTACTACCTACTGCTCTCATCATCAAAGAATGAACCTGTGGCATTACTTTACCGGAAACATTTTGTTTCCTTTGAGACAAAGTTAGTAACCACGTTAAGGAGTTACTATCAACAGTAATCATATAATCACTCCATGAAAGGTAATCCGAACCACTCTACATTACCGTTAGATACTTTGAGTATGTCATGCTTAGTACCGACTCTTTCTATGTTACTACCTTTCATCTCTTCGACAGTAGCACGTACAACCCACTCACCATCAGCGAGCGTCCTATCACCTTCTACTCCGGCGGCAGGGTCGGCCTTTTTCATAAACCTAGATAGGAATATCTGCTGAGAAAACTTTCTCATAGTACCTTTCTCCCATTCAGGTCTGAAACCAACAGTCATCAATACTTTCTTACCTGTACCGTCATCCATGAATTGTGATACGGCCTTTAGGTGGAAGGTGAAGTAAACTTTAGCCACGTTGAGGCTGTGTATTCTAGTTAGTACATTTCTATAAAGACGGTTACGCTCTCTCCATTCTTTCTGATTGAATGCACCATCTTCTGTCTCAATGACACCACGACTTAGTAGTGATGCCCTCATAGCGTGTTCACACCATTTAAGGAATGTAGAACCACCGTCGAAGATAACTCCACCAACTGATTCAGGGTCATTCTTAACTTTCTCAGCAAGTATATTAACGTACCATGAAGTCTTATCTAACAATGCTTTGTAATCTACGTTGTTATCAGAATCAAATATAGAATCATCTGTCTCATCGTGAAGAGGTAAAACTATTATGTTAGGGCAGTCAGGGAATACATGGTCTACCGTAGACTTAGCGGAGTTATCTACATCAAAGATATAGACATTCTTACCTGCCTCAATTTCTGTTCTTAAACAAGAAAGTGCCGTACCTGTCTTAGCAGTATTTTCGTGTCCAATAAATGCACATCTATGAGTAATAGAGTTTGTTCTATTGTTCTCAAACAGGTCTTTGTAATAACCTTCATCGAACCTATTTACAGGTTCGGCAGTCTGTTTTTTAGTCGTAGGTGTTGCTTGTGTTCCCCATGCGCTCATATATATTCCTCTCATTACTAGGGTTATAAACTTTCAGTAAGTATTGCCGCATCAGTCATAAGAAGTAATGCCGCTACACTAACCGCAGATTCTAAACTGTTAATTGTTACCTGTGCGGGGTCAATAACCCCATCATCAAATGCGTTTCTAACATCAGTAGTTTTACCGCAAATATATTGACCGTATTTATTTATAGGTATCTCGCCTGTATTATTACCTGCGTTCTCTATTATCGCAGTTATGGGTGCTTCTAACCCAAGACAAAATAATTTTCCAATGTGTCTTGATACATCTTCGGGGTAGGGGGTTAGGCTCATTTGAGCGAAGTATAATGCTGAACCTCCACCTGCTACCACACCACCATTCATAGCCAAACGACAAGCATTTACTGCGTCATCCACACGTTCTTTTCTTTCTAGTTGTTCGACCTCAGATTTACCACCGACATATATCTTAGATATACCATTAGTCAATCTTGATATACGATTGTTATAGTATTGTTGCATCCAATCATTAGTTGCTTCTTCTTCATAAGAAGCCAAAGAATCTAGGTGTTCGTTTAATTCATCAGACGACTCTCCACTCGCTGTAATTATAGTAGTCAAAGCAGAAGCCTGTATTTTATCACATGAGCCTACATCAAATGAAGTTAGTTTAGTGATAGATTCTCCTAGAGAAGTCTTGAACAAATTACTTTTAGTAACTAATGCTATATCTTCCAACCATGCTTGTTGTTCGTCGGGCATACCCGATGGCTTAACTAATAATGCACTTATTTTACCCTGTGCTATATTGACTAAAAGATTCTGTAACGCTTGATGATTAAAGTCGGTGCAGAATATAGCAATAGGTTTGTTGTCTTTGACTGCTAACTCTAAAGCAGGTATCAAAGCATTGAACGTCTCAATCCTTTCGGTTGTTACTATAACCATAGGATTATCTAAGATGCACCTAGCCTTCGGGCTGTTTATCATAACATTATGTGCGTAGCCCGATAGAACCTCTAACCCCTGCACATCTTCTGTGTATGTTTCAAAGGTAGGGCTTTTTTCTATGGTAACAGTACCTTTGCTACCTGTCTTAGCAACTACATCTGCTATTAATTTACCCAACGATGGGTCATTGTTAGCGGCGATAGTAGCCACATCTTCGATAGAGAAGTCATCAGTCTTAGTCGCATTAAGGAAATGTATTGTTTCTTCTAAGAAGTGAGCCAAAGCATCTCTAATAACAATAGGACTCACACCTTGTTCTATCAAGGTAAGAGAACCATTACACAAAGCCTGTGCTATAAGCGTAGCAGTAGTAGTACCGTCTCCCGACTTCTCCTGTGCTTCGCTAGCGACTTCTTTAAGTAAGTCTATACCCATTTGTACGTAAGGGTCTGCATCATTAATAGCCCTAGCAACAGTAACACCATCATTAAGAATGACAGGCATACCGTTAGGGTTCTGAATGATAACCGTTCTTGCATTCACCCCTAAAGTACCCTTGACTGCGTTAGCAACCTTATTCACACCTTTGAGTAATTTACTCTTTGCTTCCATTCCTGTTAATATTGTTTCCATAAAAATACCTCATATAAAATCGTCATGCACGTCTCGGTCGTAGTATTCTTCTCCACCTATATAGTAAGGTACTTCCTCACCATCAAATGCTAAGATGTCAGAATAATGCAGACAAACCTTGCCGTCATCCAATGTCATTTCTATTTTATCACCATTGAATAGTACGGTGTCTCCGCACCCTATTTCTAAGGGTACGAGAGAACCTATACTATCAATAACATATTCTTTTGCGGTAATAAGACCCGATGTACTGATTGTTTCAGCCATCTTAAGGATAACGTATTCTCCTACTGCCTTCATTGTTCCCACCCGTCGTTTTCCACGACAGGCTCGACCATCTGAGGGATGACATCGAAAGCATACCAACCATTGACTGATAATCTATCTTCGCCTTCTCTACTTCTCCAAGCCCCACCTAGTAGTAGCATCTTTGTTCCTACTGCAAAGTCAATTTCTTCATCACAATATACATCTACTGTACCTGCCATAGATGTCATGTCTGTATCAGCACAAACTAAGATATACCCACCTTTGTCTCTTGGGTCGATATGTATTACTTCGGTAATAACAGCGCAGTTTCTATCCCACCAACCGTCTTTACCATTGTATGTGTCGTAGTATGTACCTAATTCAGATAGTCCGGCTAGAAGATTCTCTTCGCCAATCAGACCACCTATGATGTCAGTAGGCGCACCTTGAAATAAGTCGGCCAAAGAAGCATCAACAGTATGTACTGAGACATCTGCGTTTAAGTAGCATCTATCATTTTTGCCACCCTTCATAGGTATAGTTAATGGAGTGAATGACGGGTATTGTCTGTCAGCCGCCGCACCATTACCACTTACTTTAAGTATTTTTAAGGAATCATTAGTACCTTGTTTTCGACCAAAGAATAATGATGTTCTTTCTCTCTCATCTTGAGGTCGAGCCGCACCGTATTTGAAGTTAGCATCACCGGATGGGAATGTTGGGTTATTCTTATCCCATACTACAAAGAAATGTGTGTTACCATTAAGCATCATCGTGTGCTTTGGTAGAGAACCTACATCACTTTCAGTACCCATACCGAACATTTCTGCCGCCAATCTTGTGTACGTTCCGTCATTGTTATCTTCAAAGACAACAACCGCACCACTGTCAATCAGTACTTGGCGTACATCATCAGTAGCAGTCATAAGTTGATTCTTCATCTTATTGTATAGTATTTTACCCCACTCTTTAGGTCTTGGTACAGAAATAAACATACCCTCGAAAACATCCGAGCCTGTTCTTCGTAGTCTAGCAGATTCAGAAGAGATTTGTCGCCCTGCGACTCTTAGTGCGAGTACCGCACAATCTTCATCAGAACGGCCTGCATTTCTCCATGCACCCCCTTGTTCTACAAGGACTTCATCAGCCCTACTTTGCACCACATCGGGTGCTACGTTCAGCGTTTTAGCAATATTTTCTAGCATTTGGTTACTCATTTTTTGTACCTCAGTTATTCTTGTCTCGTCCCTAATACGGTTATAAAGAATGCGGTTGCATCAACATTCTCAAGAAATTACCCTTGACAATATCTTCATCAATCCCACTCATCAAATCCCTTTCGGCTGTTATAGCCGCATCAATGACTGTCATTTTGCCGTTGCTAGTAGCATCGGACTCTATTGCGTAATCAAATACGCTTCTTATGGTCTGCTTTACATCGTTCTTACCGAACAACTTCATAGCATTAGTGAAATCTTTCTCACGAAAACATAGAGTTAATAGAAACTTACTATCAAACTCTTTTACCATTAAACTATGTAGGAATGCTTTACCTTTCTGTTCGCCTAATGAGTCGTAAGCCTGCAAAGCATTGATAGCATTCCTTAAGTCGCCATTATGTGCTTCACAAATCATACGCAATTCTCCATCAGTTATAGAAACGCTCTCATATACAGCGATATATTGTAATCTCTCGAACATTTCATCTATCTCTATCGGTCTAAACTCTAATGTCCTACATCTTGAACGTAAGTAAGGACTTACTTTTTCGATATTATTACAAGTAAGAATGAAAAGACCTTGGGCATTCTCTATTACACCCTTCAAAGCACCCTGTGCTTCGGGTGTTAATTGGTCTGCTTCGTCTAGTAGTATGTATTGTTTATAGTTGCCGGAACGTGTCAAGGGCAATAACTCTTCTTCAACAAATGCTATGCCTCTAGTTTTCTTAGATGAAGCATTGAATATATGTAAGGGGTAGCCGAAATGATTAGCGATAACGTGGGCGTAAGTGGTTTTACCTACACCTGCCGCCTTACTATGTAATAGAAGGTGTTGCCTAGAAGAAGAAAAAATATTGTTTGCTACCATCTCATCGAATGTAGTAGGTCTGTGTTTAGTAGCCCATGTTACCATAACATAAACTGTGTTTCGTTAGGGTTATAAACATTATCTTTGTAGTGATTCTATCAAGAATGCGTTAGCCGCATCGAAGAGGTGAAGAATCTCACCATGACTTTGCCTACCCATGTGTTCACCATGAAACTTCTCGGTGTCTAATGCTATTACAAAACCCATCATTATACCCCGCAAGTATTCGGGATTCATCCTACCTGCAATAACAGAATCTATTTCCTCGTCCTCATCAGGGTCGGTAAAGTAATCTAATACTGTTCGGACAAAATTACCTTCGGCGATATGTGCGGGAGAGAGTAAATACGATAGGTCGTAATTATGGTGGGTATGATACATGGCTGACAGAATGCTACTAATATCCTCTCGCATCATCTCCCCCATCTGTACCTACTCCGTTAGTGTGTTATGAATTATTCCTTACACAATGTAGACAAACATTTGAATCCGGTGGAAATACTCTTATTCTTCCGCACTTGCATTGTACTGCTTCTCTCCTTTGTGTAGGTGTCATCACGGTTGGAGTTCGGCTATAAACTATATCATCAGTAGACTTGATTAATGCTCTATTTATATCATAGACAAGATGGCTAGCCTTTAATCCTACCGCATTCTCCACCTTCTCACTACCGACAGGTACTATCTGAGGATTCTTAGATAAGAGAGCCGATAAACTGTGCGGTGAGGGTACTGCCCTCACATTCTTATCACTAGAAAGTCTTTGTGCAACTGCTTCTTTAGTCATAGCACCATGTTTCCATAGTATATCCACTATAAGCCGCCTTACTCGGCGGTTGTTCGCACTCATGTATAAAGGTTGTCGCTATGCTTCTTATTAATGGTTTCCCACATCAGCCCACATAATAGCGTCTGCGAAGGAATTACCTTTCCCGCTTATACCTTGCCATTCTGCTTCGGAAGCGTTATTCTTAGCAAAAAAATATAAAATAAAATAAGACATCACTAAAAAGATTAAAGGTAACAATAAAAATAATAATAAATATAACAATTCATTTATCAAACCCATTCATCCGACACCTTCTTACGCTTGCGAGACGTATTGGCTACGGTTATAGAGTTGTCCTTTATAATCTCCCAATGTTCATCGTCATGTTCAAACACATCAGGTCGTTCTTTTTCCTTTGTTTTCTTTTTGGGCCAATTAACTCTCCTAGTTTTAGGTTTAATCTTGTAAGTCAACAAAGCCCTAGAGTATTTTTCCGGTAATATTTGATGCGTTTTCGTTAGACCACGCCACACTTCTATATCTACATCATTTTGTTTTAAGAAAGCAATAACTAATGGTAGAGGCGTATCGTGCAATACCTTGCTCACTCTTTTTCTATCACTCCATGTGAGTAAAGATTTGATAGCACCAAAATAATTATCCTTATTTTTTATGAGCAACTTGTCATCAACGACAATTAAATCCTCTATCTTTTTTGTTATCTTAGGTGCTTTTTCCGTAACAATAACCAACCTATTCTGTATAATGGGCGACCATTTCTCTATTTCTTTTACCCCAAACTTATCTGTATGCAAAATGTAAGTAACATTAGCCTGCGTCGGTGCAGTATCTAATGTTCTATACATGACAAGATAATCTCCTGTCATAAATGGTGTCGGGTCTTTTGTAAAAATTATAATGCCTATACCCCCTTTGAATTTTTTTAGTCAACTTTTTCATATTCGTGTTTATAAAGATTAACAAATGGGTCATTACCATATATGTAATTATTTACCCTGTCCATCTGTGTTGACGATAGCCCCCAAACATCTGCTATGACATTTTTGGCTACCTTGTATTCTGCATGATACCACGATATACCACTACTAGTTATGTACGCACTAACACCATCTTCGGCCATAGCCTCAATGAGATTAGGTATTTCTTTTTTCTCTAAAGTACGGGTTATCATCATACGTGCAGGTTTATTTCTCCACTTCTTACTCATTCTACCACCTCAAAGGGTACGTCTATAATAGGTGCGGATAGTGCATTTAGTTTCTTTTCTACATTATCTAACAACAAGTGGTCGTGTCCGAGAACATCAACCAATATTCTGCTGATGTCTGACATTTGTAATTGTGCTAAAAGTAACTGTGAATCTACACCTATCTCCTTCTTCAATTGACCTACTAGTTTTAAGGAAGTATTAGCCTGCCCAATAAGCCTAGACGCATCAGTTACGAACTCGGAAGTAATACCACCCTCTTCTTCCTTTCGTATCTCTAACTCATCTAAGTATGACTGAATCCTAAGCACAATATCTTCTGCCGCATCAAGAGTATTGATAGATTGAGAACGTGCCTCTTCAACGTGTTTAGCCTCACTAGGGTCGTACTCCATGTGATAATCCATGTGGTGCATAACCGTACCATCACCCCAATTATATTTACCCTCAAGATATGCAGGTGAAGAATCTCCTGTGTGTACTTCTAGTTCCATTTCTTTACGGTTTTTATGTTCGCAAAAATCACAAGTACCTTGTAGTACCCACCGTAATACTTCTATCACAAAAGCATCATTCTCGTTATGTAATCTTAATTCAATCTCTCTCTTAGTCCTCATTTATTCAACTCCATCTAAATCATCACAAAATGAGCCACAAGGCTCAACATAGGGCTTCAAACTCCATCCCCTCTTCGGGTCTAACTCATCAAGATATACACGATTACCGTTTCTATCTGTGATACAAGTAGCACCTATCTCTCTCTCCAAAGAAGCAGTCTTTTCAAACACTTCGGGAAAATCTATCCTTACTTTATTCCAATAACCCATGCCACCTTTGACGCAACCTATACAGTTATTATTACCATAACCTAACCTATACATTTTTGGTATCTCTATACCGTTCTTTTCCATGATATTAAAACAATCTTCTTTTGTCAAATTACAGGCTATCAATGGGAATAGTGGTTTAGTGTACGGATATTCTTTATAGAATCTTTCTGCTCTTTTGTACTCTCTTGGTGAGCAATCGAAGCCGAACACTTGACCGTCATAATTATTTTTGAAGTCAACCTCATCTTCCCACTTCTGCCTAACCTTCCTCTTTAATATTTGAGTACAAGGCGAACCATAGGGGGAATTGATAAATCTTTTTTCCTCAAAAATAGAATAAATATCTTCGTGCTTTTCATCTCGTAAAACTATAATCGGTTGCCCGAACCATTTCTCACATTCAGTAAAATATCTATCATTGTCGGGGTGATGATTACCTGTCTCAAAGAATATAATTTCCACATCCTCATATCTCTCTAGTGCTAATTTGGTGGCAACCGTTGATGTAACGCCACCACTAAACCAACACACAATCTTACTCATCTTTATTTCTCCGTGAGGGTTTATCATTTACTGCGTTATTATCAGTCCAATTGTAGGTAGGGTCATCGTCGAAGTAATCTTCATATTCTTTTAAGGTACAAGTATATGTTTTTGGATTGGTATTGTGTTTAGTAAATACAGGGTGTCTAGCCATCCTACTTTCTAGTGTCCTCAAAGTAGTGGCTCTCGCACTAACTCTATACAACCTACCACTCTTGAAAGTCATCTTATGAAAACATTCAGCCGCAGTAAGAGGTGTATTTTTACCTAAAAGATACCTAGCGGCACACTTGATAGAGTCGTTCTTTTTACTCATAGTTCTGCGACTCAACTCACCCTTTAATTTTTGACTCATGTTTTATTCCCCCATTGTAGGTTTTCAGAACTCTCACTAAGATTACCAAAACGACATATAACACCCTTACGACCACGCCTTTTTACAGCAGGTTCATGCTCGGTGTACCACGTTTGCGACTCAAGGTTTTCTATTAGCCATCTCTTAGCGGATTGATAATCTCCATTAGTAATCATCCTAGAAATCTCCTTTAGTAATTGGCTCTTAGGAATATCCTTCATCCAAAATGCCGAGCGTATCAAGTCTAGGTCTGCATCCATAACTGTTCTTCTCATGGCTAGTGATTGATTTAGTATTCCCGTTAAAGTATCATCAAGTTTAATAATTAATGGCTCACCACCACGATATTCAGGTTGCATCATAGCATAACCAATACACAATCTTCTGAATAAATCTGCCTCAAAAGAACGTACATCGGGTCGGTCTATCCAATCCATGATGTCATCGTCAAATATTATACCCGAAGGAGGATTTGCTACCGCATTCTCAACACGTTGTCTAATCCATGTTCTAATCTCTAGGTTTAGGTTTGCTAAGACTGCTCTTTCGTCTGCCTGCATATTTGCTTGTCGATGTTGTGCAATTTTATACGCTCTCTCCTTTTCCGGTGTCATCTCTATATCTATGATAAAGAAACGCCTATCTAAACCGGAGTCTAACTCAAACCTAGCAGGCTGTGTACCCGCCCAAATAGAATATCTAGTAGTGTAATTAACCCAACCATTTCTCATGGCTTTTTGTACCCTACCATTATCTAGGGATGTGAGCAATTGGTTTTTCATGTCTAGGCTGTGGTCTTTTTTAGACGCATCAGACATGGAAGAAAACTCTTCAAACCCTAAGAAGCCTCCACACATCTCTCTTGCGATTGGCCTACCTGCTATGTTGCCTTCCTCATCAACCGAACCGAACATACCTGCTTCTGTGATAGAGTTAGCACCCATCATGGTTCTCATACCCTGCCCTAAGTCTTGGTTGTTATTGTATAGTAAGCCTGTGCCTTCCGCTAGGAACATAAGAATTAGTACCGATTTACCGCTACCCTTAGCACCTCTCATTAGTATGTGAATACGTGTGTCCGGTAATTGAGACATAGGTGTATAGAAGGGCATATTGTCATGCCTTAGTGGGCAATTTTCTATAACGAAATCACCATCTTCTTGATTCACCAATGGGCTGTCGGGGTCAAAGTCGCAACGACTACATTTATTTAAGGTATTAAAAAGATGTCCTCCGACACTACATAGAAATATAGGTATCTTATCTTCGACTCCTACAAAATGGTTTTTTTGTGCAAACTCTATTGCCTTTTCAAAGACATTAAACCTCCTTATCTGCGTACTCATTTATTCACCTGCTGTATGTCCTTCTATATCTAATAGTGCCTCTTCAACTTTCAACATATAGTCTGCATCAATAGGCAATAAATGTGTCTCGGCTAAAAACTTAACTAATGTATCGACCGATTTAGTATTCACAAAGGTATTTTTTGTATTGCTACAAACCACTAAATAATTACCTTTATTATTAAGGGAAAAGTTTTCAAAGACTTCTGAAAACATCCACGCAGGCGGAGGTACTATCATTTGTTTTTTTGTTTCCTCAACGCTATCATGGAAAAATGAATAATCCGGCTTCTCTTGGTAGTCATAAATCAACAGGTCATCATCAGGTATCTGTAATGTATCTTGATACATAAATTCCTGCATGATATTCGTAGTAAGGTATGTCATCTCATCCACACCTAGTTTGTTTAAGGATAAAACTATATCTCTCATTACAGGATAATTATACAACCATGCTTTAGTTTTATCTTGATTTACTACATACGTGTGAGACATACGTAGGATAAAATATCTTCTGCCGATATTATTGTACGCCTCATACAATCGCCATTCAGCAAAACTTGGGTTAGGTATAGTATTTATTGCCTCGACATTATGTAGTTTAGAAAATATCTTACAGATAGGTTCACTTTCACTAACAAGGCCGCTACACGCTACAAATGATGCGAAGCCCTGCTCTCCTTGAAAATACACTAACAAAGACGTAGGCTCGACTGACACGTTTTTAGACCATACTAAATCAGTATCACCCATTTGCTGTATCATTTTTTCATTCAACATTTTCAACCCTCCTTGTTACGGCATCCCTCAAAAACTTAGGAAATCTATGTAGTTGTTTTTTAGATAAAATTACTTTATCCACTGCTGTCTCAATAGGTCTTACATTCCATAGTGATATAGTATTACTAGCAGTTGTGTATTGGTGGGGTATGTTACCTATCTTTTCAAACAATATACTTCTATTCAATACAGAAGCCGCCCTTATACAAGTGATTGTATCTTTGGCCTTCATACCTTTTGCATTCAACCTATCGTTATACCAATCGGTTATCTCTCTAGTATTCTTCTCTCCTTCTTGGCTCAAATAATTATAGACTTCTGTTTGAAATCTTTTATTCAAAGCACCGTTTCTCTTACTCATGTTTTTACCACCCATATATTACGCTTTTAATTCTTTTCTTTTATTACCGCAAGCGTCAAAAGAATAAAACGCTGTACTGAGAGCCTATTATTTATTTATTTTATTTCTTCTATAATGGTTAAGAGACTAACCTATTACCATACATACTATTGAAGAAATTAAAAAATTAAAAAATAAAGCCGCAGTACCACGATTAATTCTTTTTACGACCCTCCTAATTATTGAAAAATTAATAAATAATTCTCATGCTCTAGTCTATTTCTATCTGCAAAATCTAATCTATTTGCTCTTGCTTTAGTGAATGGTTGTTCGGGTAATTCTTTTTCCCCAATAGTATGTAGTAGGTCTAAATGTTCTTCGACCTGTTTATGAAATGTATCTAGGGGTACTAGATGTGTCCAAAATGGTAGTATAGAAGCACGTACAGGCTGAATAAACCCATCACCTACCTCATACCTACCCACGATATAAGTACGCTGTGTACCACACACTATTTCTATGTGCTTTTTACCACTGTGATACGCAAGCGTCGGGTACATTTTACCATCTATCTTACTCATCCTCATGTAAGAATCCCAATCAGCAGGTTTGTCCATGATATAAGCGGGCAACTGCTCGTACAATTCCACAAGATATTTACTTTTACTATCCCATGCTCCGTCATCAATACCATGTATGATACCCGAAGTAACCCACACACCAAAAGATGAATCGGGATAATCTTGTATGAATGATAATATCAAATCATAGAAATCTAACTCTCCATCTATGGATAAAGAGAGCCAATGATTACAGTCTAAAAATGATACTTCACTATCCATAGCCATGATAAATCTTGAGAACATACTTGTATCAAGTATAGCAAAATCTCTATCGAGATATTTATTTCGTAAAAGTATTGTAGGTTTTTTGTAAAATGGTTTGCTTCTATTACCTTCGGATGCTCTTGTGTATGGGGTCGCTGATAATAACTCTAGGTCTTTTACTTTTAGGATAAAGTAATCACTCTTTTGACTCATATATCAACCTCTCAACATGAACTGCGTTGGCTTTACTCATCAAAGTCTTGAACTCATTTGTAACTTTCTGTGGTGTCTTTTTACCCCATGAACCTATACTCATGTACTTTCTCATATCACTAACCAAGATACGGTATTCGTGCATCTTATCTTTATCAGTCATGTTCTCAACTCTCTCTTTTTCAGCCTCTTCTGCCGCTTTCTTTTCCGCTAAAACTTCGCTGTATTTTCTCATATTTCTGCCCCCTCATCATCATACACGTAACTATGTACTTTGTATTCAGAAGCGACATCACCTTTGACCGTGAAGCCTGCCTTTATGACTTTAATATTCTTCATTCCTTTTAGTAGGTTGCTAACTGCTTTGCTGTTGCTAACCCTTTTTCCTCTTCTCTTAACATCAATGCTTCGGTATATTTGTTCCGCAGTCATTGGCTCTCCTTTTTCCTTTAGAGCCTTAGTGATTGCGGCTCTAGTATTCGTGTGTCTCTTCATATTACTCCGTCTCCTTCTCATCACTTAAAGGGTTCGTATCGGTGTCGCAAGCGTCAATAATCTTCTGTGCGTACACTACCGCATCCATCAATTCTTCTTTCAAATGTTGTACCCATTCGACAAAAGATAGGTCATCTCTATCCATTGTAGTACCGTATTTGGCCTCGCCTTTTTTAGCACGTTGTCTAATCTCAGCAATTACTTTTTCCTCTATACTACTCATCAGAACCAACCTCCACATTTACCACATATACTAGGGTACGCAGGCTTAGGGTAATCAATAACCCTACCTTCACAATCGCATTGTTTCATTTGTTCACCCCTATTGGTACTACATGGACTTCTTCATGCGGTGAACGTGTCAAGTATAGATTTGCTATGGTATCTACACTACATTCTTTCACCGTAAAAA